>Ga0182030_10002335_pt1 | contig 40128 bp, 28 predicted proteins | sample 812S3MmetaG_FD_121299 | JGI IMG/M metagenome (GOLD analysis project Ga0182030, IMG submission 121299) | Permafrost microbial communities from Stordalen Mire, Sweden - 812S3M metaG (Illumina Assembly) | ecosystem: Environmental > Terrestrial > Soil > Wetlands > Permafrost | place: Sweden...
GAGAAACCCAGGAATCAAGCTTTGCCTGGACGGGAACTTGGTTGCCACAGGGCTACGGTTGAGCATTGTGCCGGAGATGGAATACGACAGCAACGGGTTCTGCACCAACGGCCTGTTCATAGGATCAGACTCTATGGGTATGGAGCAAATGCGGGGTGCCATGTGGAGTTGCGTTACATGGAACGAGATGTATAATTGCTGGTACACAAATTCATGGATCGAGACTTCAAACGCGCTCGCCGCCTGGCAAGCCACATTGGGTGGCGCGGGCATCGGTTTTGGGGCGATGATGGGGAGGGGATTTGGCATGGATATGATCACGAGCGCCCCGGCGGTTTACCCGGACGGTGGCATCAACTACGCGGATTACACGAATTTCTGGCTGGGAGCCGGGACGCCCGGAACCTCATTTCAGGCCAGCATCCAAAACACGCAGAGCAATCTCACATACCAATTGCTTACCAACAGCGTATTGGATCCAATCCTCTCGAATTGGGGGATTTTTGCGACAGTGACGGCAACCAATTCGGTCATCTCGCTTCCACCGATCAATCCCGGGTCGAACGCCCTGTTTCTCGACGCCCAATTGGTTTGGTCCACCACCACCAATGGACTGCCGGATTGGTGGCAGATGGAGTATTTCGGCAATCTGCTGGAGTCAACCAACGGCTGTTTCGATGGCGATGGCGTCCCGGATTTGCAGAAGTATCTGGCGGGCGCGGACCCGAACGTCATTACTTTTCAAATCGGTTTCACGAACCAATACGTCAATCTGACAAATGTTCCGCTGTCGCTTGGCATTCTGGGCGGGGTGCCGTATAATTACGCCGTGCTGGTGGACAATACGAATATTGGCGGGGCAAGCTGGATGCCTTACACGTCGTCCAATATTTTTGCGAGTATGGGGACGAATGAGGGGTGGCACACGGTGTGGGTGGGGTTGCGCGGCCTGCCGGCGGACGCGCAGCAGACTTGGAATTCCGTGACGCTGGATTTGGATTTGACGCGACCGACGGTGGTCATCACGAGTCCCGCCGCCGGCAGCACGGTGGATGTGCCGGTGATTCAGGTGCAGGGTTTCTGCCCGGAGCCGTTGGGGAGCATCAGTTACGATTTGACCAATGCCGCCGGCTTGGTCGCGAACCAGCAGGTTCTTGTCGTGGAACAGTGTTATGACACTAATAATTTGGTGTTTACCACGAACTTTTTCCTGGCCTTTGATGTTCCGCTGACGATTGGGTTGAACACGTTCACGTTTCACGCGGCGGATTTGGCGGGGAATGTGGCGGTGAAAACCTTCAGCGTCACGCTGGATTACGCAAACAAGACTACTCCACAAGTGCAGGTGAATTGGCCGCCAGCCGGAGGGATCGTTTGCGGAAACAGTTTTGTTTGTTGCGGTTCGGTGAGCGACCCGACGGCGACGGTCGCGGTGGAGATGGCGGACAGTTTTGGGGACACGAACATCATCACGGCGGAAGTGGGGAGGGACGGTGATTTTTACGCGGAGAATCTGCCTTTGACCAACGGCGAGAATGATTTGACACTCACGGTGACCGATGCGGCGGGGAATATGACAAAGATGTATCTCACGATTACGCAAGGGGACATCGGCTTGAATATTGATTCGGTTGCGGCGGGGCAAACGAACGTGACGGGGGAAATTGGCCCCGGCGACTTCAGCATCTGGGTCAACGGGGTGGAAGCCACGATTAACGGGTTAGGCGGATGGACGGCAGAGATTGCGCCGATAGGAGCCAGCGGGGGGACGGTCGAGGCGACTGCCGTTTCAAGCTCAGGGCAGACGCAGAGGTGTCTTTTGGTGGTTCCGGCGCCGTCGGGAGTCTATATTTCGAGCTATCACGAGTTCCTTCTGGAGCAGGACTACGACACCGCCCTTTCGACAAACATTTATCAACTCGCCTGGCAGGACGGCCAAGGTGGCACAGCGACAAACCTTGGCCTGGACCTGTATGCCTACCCCTACCCCGCAATCTTCAAGTTTACAACGGGATCCACCCAATGGCCCGCGACGAGTTGGCCGCAGTCGTTGCCATTGGGCGTTTTGACTGATAACGTCCAGAACAACGGGGGAGATACGAATACATATACATACACCAATTGTGGCTTGGTGTTTGCTGAGGAGCACTGCAACCTTAGCTTCTCCAATATGTGGCCGGGAGAAGTGTTGCAGCGCAAGGCGGACGCCCGAATGACTTTGGCGACGGGAGGGACGCCGGGATCGACGAAAACTAACCTGTGGTTGATTTCCTGCATGGCCACGAATTATTCGTTGCCCTTTCTGTGGCTCGAAGCCCCGTGGTGGCAGGGCCTGTCGGGCGCGCCCGTGAACCCGACGAATATCACCATATTGGGCCGCCAATTGGACAGCAGCGGCCACCTTTATGTGTGGCTCCCGGACAAAACGAGCATGGACGTGACGCCCGTCCTTAGGGGACTGAACAACAATTATTACACATTCAACGTGACAGCAGCGAACATCACGCCACGCTTATTGCTCAGCGATGGGACGGTGCTTTCCGGTGTTGTGAACCTCTCGGTCCAGTTGGGAGTACCCTCGGGCGAACTCGCAACAGTGACGTTGCTGGATGGGGGAATACCCGTTGCGAGTGCGATTCATGTCGCGCCGTTTGAGGCGCCTGATCCGATACTGACTCTCGATACAGCATACTTGAGCAATGGCGTCCACAGTCTGTCCGTTTATGTATGCTGGATCGATCCCGGCGATGGCACGGAAGATGGCACCGGGGCGCTTTACGAGGCTGACAGCCCGGCGGTGACGGTGACGGTGTCCAACGAAATCTCGTATCCGGATTGGATGCCGCAGTTTGGTGAGCTGGGCAATTCCCTGCTCGTACGGGCTCAGTCGGCCCACGCCAACGCCGATTGGTACCTCGACATGTACGACAGCCAGTCTAACTACATCGGCACGATTCCCGGGACGACGACCGATGGCAGCATATATGTCGTTTGGAATCTGATTGGGCCGGACGGAACGCTCCATACGGACAACGCTTTTGAATTTGTGCTGAGAACAGTCTTCGACGACCCGGTGATGGCGTCGGAGCCGCTGCTTCGGAGCTTTAATTCGGCGGCGAAGGCGAATTCGAGCGGGCCGCCCACGGCGAGCGCGCCGCTGCCTCCAAGTTACAAGGTTACAGACCCGTGGAGCGGTCCCGGCGATTGGGTGGTCGTCAATCAGCAGGCGTGGAACGGGATGTCTGGAAGCGATGAGTTGGACAAAATGACGGACGGATTCGTACAGGCAGCGCAAACGTTGGGACTTACCGTTCGTCCGACGCCCCAAAACGGCGCGGCCTACCGCATTCGATATGGAGATCCCAACGCGCCCGGCGACTGGTCTAATTTTCGTGCCGCACTATATAATGCTCACTCCCGGAATCTGTTCTATCTGGGGCACGCCAGCCCGATAGGATTGGGTGCTGCCGAAGCCAACCCAAACCTCTCAGAATTGGCAACGGAGATTGGTACCATGCTCCATACGATCCCTGCCGGCCAGGCGAACAGCCACAAGTACCGGTTTGTCTGTCTGGACGGGTGCAGCACCGCCTGCGCCACACTTCCCAAGGCGTTCGGCATCACGAATAAAGAAGATGTTAGCTTAAGCGATTATATGGCTGCGTCGCTTCGCCCCTGCGCCTTCGCCGGATGGGCCGACGACAAGGTCATCGGTGTAAATGCACTGAACCAGATCAATCTCGACCATGTCACGTTTTTCCAAAACTTTCTATCGGAGTGGGCAAGAGGGACCCCTTTAAAAAAAGCATTTCTCGATGCGGGAAGAAATCCAAATGTGACGACGCTGGTCACGACCACGTTGAAAGTCTTTGGGTATTGGAATTTGGGTGTGAACCAATTCAACCAATAATATTACTATGGACATTATACATGTTACCGCGGCATATTCAAACGCCGTTCTCGTTGCCGTGCTTCCCTATTTTTCAGATTTTGCCGCCAGGCTCGACTTGCCGATTCAGCGGCCAATTACCACCAACCAGGTCAGATGGTCCCACTCAACTCCGTGGAAAGGCTACATATCCGCTGGCGTCATATTGACGAACGATTACTTCTTTGCATTTCACTGGCAAGGTTATGACGGTAAGCATGGCATAGTTGATGACTTCCACGCCCCGACCAACTGGTTTTCTGAAGAGGACTTCACGAACATGATGACCAAGTACTTTGGCAAGGACCACATGACCACCAATGAAGCGATAGCAATGGCGCGCGAAACGCTAAGGAAGCTTGGCTATAAGCCTGAGTTCACTCATTCGTACGAAACACCGACGTTGGATGGCCCGTTCGACACGAAGTTTGGTCATGTGCCTTACTGTTCTGTAACTTGGGAGTGGCCAAAGACGGACGAGCTGCGCGACCAGAACCAGATTACAGTCGAAATAAACATGGAACTAAAGACACTCGCGGGCATGACCGTAAGCTTCAGTCCCACAAACGACTTTCACGACTTCCCAGCCGCGCCGGAGATACCGACTAATGTTGTGCAGGAGCTTGAGTCCGACTATCAAAAGAGGATGAAGGAGAGCGGCAAGATGTTTATTGATACCAATGCCCCGCTGCGGTTCCCAGGAGCGCCCTCAGGGAGGAGGTAGGAATTAGGGGTCAGGCCATAGATTGATGCATTATTTCCTTTACATTCGGCCTGCAATATGAGAAAAGCAAACAAACTATGCCGCGCCAACTGCGAATCGATTTTCCTGGAGCCATGCACCGGAGATGTTGGATAACAAATGCTTCAATCTATGGCCTGACCTCTAACGCTAATGCAACAAATACCAGGCTGCCCCCTCAATGGACGAAACGCGCCATGCCTGAGGTGCTCGGTCCTTAAGCAGGCTCCTTAATATTATGCATAATTCCATCTCAGCCATACTCGCGATTGCGTCAATACTATGCGCACCATTGCCGTGCGAGGCGCGGAAAACAAATGATGTCGTGTCCATATACACCGATAGTAACGCTGTGTACAACTTTAAGCTGGCCTTGAGCTTTCCTAAAACTACATTCACAAATGGGGAACCTGTGACCTGCCGATACGGTTTAACAAACACCTCAGAAACGCCTACACTTATACTCCCATCTTATTTCGAGGACAATTTGCATTTTTTGATTACGAACTCAAGCGGCCTTCAAATTATTCCTCACCCATGGAATTACGAGTTTCATCCTGCCGGAGGTCCAGAACGGGTGCCTCCGCATAGTACTGAGCAGTCTTATTATGGCCTGGACCCAATCAGTGATAGTTTCATTTTCAGCCCCGGTACCTATCAGGTGTGTGTTTTTCGCGACGTCGGATATGCGGCGTCAGTTATGATTACTTCCTCTGTCGTAACGATCACTATTCTCCCCCCTCTGCCGCCTAACGCGACAAACGGCCCCGCGTCGAGAACAAACTAAGATGCTTGCTTTACTGATAGACGCGATAGGGGTCAGGCCATAGATTGGTGCATTATTTCCTTTACATTCGGCCTGCAATATGAGAAAAGCAAACTATGCCGCGCCAACTGCGAAGCGGTTTTCCTGGAGCCATGCACCGGAGATGTTGGATAACAAATGCACCAATCTTGGCCTGACCCCTAATTTAATTCTAACAAATCCCTGCAATAAATACAAACGGTGTCCCCCAGTGGACAACGAACCTGTTATGGAAACCGTAAATTCAAACCAATTGAAATCTATGCGACTTTCCTTTTCGTTATTGTTCATTTCTTGCTTACTGTTCTGTTTGGCATTGGCGTCGTTTGCCCAGAGTACAAATGCCGTGACCGCTCTCTCTCAGGACACCAATGTTTTACAGACATTTAAGCTGCTATTGGATTTCCCAACAAATACATTCACGAATGGTGAAACTGTCGTCTGCCATCTCGGTTTAACAAATATGTCGGATAATCCGGTGAGTATAGACCCTTTATGGGTCGGCGTCAATCTATATTTTTTGGTGACCAAACCAAGCGGGCTTAAATTTAGATCGGAACATGATTATTTTTCTGGTCACCCCTATCTCGGTCCGGAAGTAGTGCCGCCGCATCGCGAGGAACAGTTTTATCATTGGCTATGCCCAGTCAGTGAATATGTAACCTTTGAAGCGGGAACCTATCAAGTCTCTGTAGAGCGCGAGGCAGCCTCCCGCACCAACGACATGACTTACACGTCCTCTGTCGTGACGATAACTATTCTCCCCCCTCTGCCGCCTAACGCGACAAACGGCCCCGCGTCGAGAACAAACTAAGATGCTTGCTTTACTGATAGACGGCGTGAAAGGGTCCTATAATTGTGACATTGGGAGTCGGGAGTCCTCATGGGAAAGCCAAGCGCCGCACTGCTGATACGGCGTGAATTCGCGGGCGGCACGGCAGCGCCGTCCTGCCGGGACTGCACTCGAAGGGCGGTCTGGATTGGGCCGGAGGATTCCGCCGGCGGGTCCGCGAAGGAGGCGACCGGGGCGGTCGTGCTACGCGAAAGTCGCTGGTGATCGGGGTTGTTTCACTTTCGGATGGAATCCAGAGCGCGGTTTGGGTAGTTTGTTCTCAATATGAAATCCGCGTTGTTGCTCCTGACGCTGCTGGCGCTGGCCGGCTGCGCTTCTCCCGGCTCACACCCAGCTTCACCACCGGCTTCACCACAGGCTTCGCTTCCGCCCCAACCCGCGCCGCCAGGGGCAAAGAACCCCGACAAGCGAGTGACGGTGGATGCGGCGCTGCGCGGGATTTTGCAAATCAACCAGGTTCGCGTCACCCCCTCAACTCAGGGTTATCTGCAATTTCAGATGGACGTGGAGAACCTCGGCTCTTCGGCGGTCACTGTGGTTTATCAGGTTGACTGGCTGGACAAGGACGGCCAATCGCTGGGGATTTCGATGGATCAACCGCCCTGCCTGCTGCTTGCGCGCGAAACCCATCCGATCATCATTGCCAGCCCGACGCCCACCGCCAGGGATTTTCGCGTCACGTTCCGTCCGCGCAACCGTTGAAGCTCGCGAATTGGAATCAGCCCGGCTCGCTCTTAAGATGGCGCAGGGCGTCGCGCACTTGGGCGGCTTTTTCGTAGTCCTCGTTCTTCACGGCTTCGTTGAGGGCGCTTTCCAGGCGTTCGCGCGGGGTGAGGGGCCGCTTGGCTTGGATTTCCTGAAGCCAGATTTCCAGCGATTGAATCTCGCCGCTCTGCTCCATCAAGTCCATGCGGTCGTGTTCGCGGTAAAACTGGCGCAATTCCTCCACGCCGTTTTCCACCAATTTGACCACGTGAGTGTAGCGGTTGGCCTTCAGGGCGATGGCGCCGCGGGCGCGAATGCGCATCATCAAAAGTTGCGGGCGAAACTGTTGCAGCGCCCAGGCCATCTCTTCCGTGCCGGCGTGTTCCTGCACGAAGTCGAACACCTTGAGATTTCGCTCCGTGTCGCGCAGAACGGCGTCGAACTCCTCCAATTGAAACAGGCAGATGTAACGGTGATGAAACTGGAGCGCCTCCTGCTGGAGCCGCCCGCAATCCTCCGGCGTCAGGCGGAAACTCTTCTCATCTCCGCGGCGCTCCTCCTGGAATTTTTCCATTTGCGTCTGGTAATACTCCAGCAGCGATTCCCGGCCATGGGGGTGTTTGCCGTCAGGACGGCCCTGGGCGTTCATTTGCAAGAGACCCAGGTCCACACGAAGCTGGATTTTCTCCACGCCGTCCCTCCCGACGAATTTCCGCACCACAAGCTGGCCGGGCTGATAGTCCCATTGATCCAGCAGCGGTGATATGTCAAAGCTCATTAGCGCAATATGAACCCTGCCGCCTTCCAAGTCAATGCAAAGGACGGCCGTCCCGCCGGCTCCCTCCTTGTTGTTTTTGTTGTGTCGCCGGCGTCAAACCTCTAGCCTGCCGGGGTGAAATTCTCTGTGAAAAGCGATTACGCGGCGCGGGCGGTGCTTTGGCTCGCGCAGCACCACGCCGAGGGCCAGACGCGAACCGTGGACGAAATGGCGTCGTCGGAGGGGATTCCACCCAATTTCTTGGCGCAAATACTGATTGAGCTGAAGTCGGGTCGAATTGTGAAAAGCCGGCGCGGGAATGAGGGGGGATATTTGCTCGCGCGCCCCCCGGACAAGATCACCCTGGGGGACGTATTGCGTTGCGTGGAGGGGGATGTTTTCGATGCGCCGGGATTGAACAGCCGTCAAAATCCGCCGGAATTGCGCGAGGCTTGGGGGCGGTTGCGCGAGGTCGTCACCCAAACGGCCAATTCAATCACGTTCGCGGATCTGGCGGAACAGCGCGCAGGCAGCGGCAGGATGTACGACATTTAGGGCCTGCTTAGGCGGTGGAAACAAATAAAGGTGGCAACCTGCCTTGTACTTTTGCCGCCCAGCTTCGTTGCTCACTCGTTGCAGATCGCCGGGATATGCGCCTCGTTCACGCCTCGCTGGGCGGCAAAATCCCGGCGGCATCTTGCCACCTTTATTTATTTCCACCGCCTTCCCCCCCTTGCCAGCGGTTGGAACGATCTCCACGCCGGATTTTCCGACAACCTGTCAAGTTGTGAATAAAATGTGAATAATTCAGTTGTGTGTTCCCGGCCGGCGTGGTAGAAAGAGGTCTAATTTTGGCACGCCACGCCATAAACCAAATGAGCCTTGACTGCACACATCGGCGGGTCGTGGTTACAGGGATGGGTGTCATATCCCCCAGCGGGCACGACCTTGCCCACCTCTGGGAAAACGTCCGCGGCGGCATCAGCGCGGCGGCGCCCATCGGACGGTTCGACGCCAGCAAACTGCCCGTCAAGGTCGGCGCCGAGGTCAAGGGGTTCGATATTGCCAGGTACGCCAACGCCAAGAAGTTCAAGCATTATGAGTTGACCGTTCAATACGGCGTGGCCGCCGCCAGTCTGGCGGTGAAGGATTCCGGGATTGAAATTGAGAAGTTGAAGCCGGATCGGACGAGCGTCGTGGAGGGTACGACCATCAGCGGGGCCGTCTGCGTCATCAACCTTCGCGACAGCTACCACGCATCAGACACGCATAGCTACCGCGCGCTGCATCCCTATGATGTCGTCGGCGGTTATTGCGGCGAAGGCAGCAGCACCATCAGCCTCCACTTGGGCATCCATGGCAATGCCATTACTTATTGCTCAGGTTGCGCCTCCGGCAACGACGCCATCGGCTATGCCGCCCATCTGATCAGGTCCGATGACTCGGACGTGGCCGTCGCGGGCGGTTCGGAGGAGATGATCGAGTTGATGCACATGAGCTTTTGCCGGGTTCGTGCGATGTCGGAGCTGGGGGGCGACCCGGCGCGGGCGATGCGGCCATTTGACAAGTCGCGCGACGGCTTTGTGCTGGGAGAAGGGGCGGCGTTCCTGGTTTTGGAGGAGCTTTCCCACGCCCTGGGGAGGGGAGCGCGCATTTACGCCGAAATTGCAGGGCACGGCCGAAGCTCGGAAGCCTATCATCCCACCGATCCGCACCCGGAAGGCTTTGGCTACCGATGGGCCTTGGAAAAGGCCCTCCGTAACGCGCGCGTCAACCCGGCCGAGGTGGACTACATCAATGCCCACGGCTCGGCGACGCCCTTGAATGACCCGGTTGAAACCCAGGCCATTAAACAAGTGTTCAAGGACCATGCCCGCCATCTGGCCATCAGCGCCACCAAGCCGGTGACCGGCCACTTGATGGGGGCCTCGGGAGCCATTGAAACGGTGATCACCGCCTTGACCCTGGCTAGGCAGGAAATTCCGCCCACGATCAATCTGGAGGACCCGGACGACGCCTGTGATCTGGATTATGTGCGCGGCCAGGCGCGTTCCTACCCGGTGCGGGTGGCTGTAAATCTCAACGCGGGATTTGGCGGGCGTTATGCTTGCTTGGTGCTGAAGAAAATGTGAGACGATTGTGGAATTACTCGATGTCCTAAAGTTCACCGCGCTGATGGCGACGCTGCTCAACCTGGCGCTGACCCTCTTCGTGCTGGGGCACGATTACCGGTCCCGGCTGCACCGCGTCTATGTTCTCTGGAGCATTCCAGTGACGCTGTGGAATCTGGGAGTGTTTCATCTCAGCCAGCATAGCGACTACTCGACGGCGTTTTTCTGGGCGAAGGTTCTCCAACTGGGGGTGATTTTCATGCCGATGACGCTGTTTCACTTATGCATCATCGTGTCGGGCATCCGCACCAGCCGGTGGGTCATGCCGCTTCTGTACCTGATCCACTGCGGATTCGCCGTGGGCCTGTTTTTTAACTACTTTATTACGGGGGTGCGGTGGGTCAACGACGCGGGCTATTGGTCGGTGCCCGGTCCGTTGTTCAATGTGGACGGGGTCTTTTATCTTGTGCTGACCGGCACCGGGCTGGTGATGCTGTACCAGAAACAAAAGACCTGCCCGCCGACGCAGCGGACGCGGTTGCGGGCGATGCTGCTCGCCATTCTGGGAATGTGGGTTTTTGGGACCAACGATATCCTGCCCATCCTCGGCTTTGACACTTATCCGGGGACGGGCATCCCCTTTTATCCGCTGGGGAGTTTGTCGGCGCTGTTTTATGTGGTTGTTATCGGCTACAGCGTGCTCCAGCACCGGCTCCTGGACATCCATGTGACGATGAGCCGGTTCGCGGCCCAATTCGTCCGGCTGCTCTTCATGATGCTGACGGGGTTGACCTTGCTGCTGGTGATTTCCCTCTTCGCGCCCGAGGGCAAGTACCATGTGTCGTTTGCCGCCGCAGCCGTGGCGCTGCTCGCCAGCGCGCTGGCGACCTCCTTCTTTTTCCCGCAGTTCTTCGGAAAGGGGACCGACAAGCTGGAACGGAAGATCCTGGGCGACCGCTTTGAATACCACGCCCGCGTACAGAGCGTGATCGAAACCATCCGCTCGTTCCCCGACCCGCAACTGGCCATGCAGGAGGTCAACGACCTCCTGGCCATCACCGTCCGCGTGCGCTGTTACCAGATCGTCCTCATGGACGAAGCCACGCGCGGCTTCGCCCTGTTCCACTCTTATCCGCAACGGACCGAAACCTCCCTGCCAGACTGGCAGATCGAATCGCCGGTCTTCCGCTATTTCCAGCGGACTCGCGTGAAGTATCTGTCGTGCAATCCACTCTATGAGACGAACCGGGAATCGTTGTTGCAGCGGGATGCGCGCCAGCAGTTGCTCGTCTTCGAGCCGGAGTTTTGTTTCCCGTTCTTTTCGGGAAACGACCTCGTGGGGTTCATGTTGCTCGGGGCCAAGACCAGCGGCGACCTGTTCACTCCGCACGATCTCCGCCTGCTGGCCGAGCTGTCTTCCAGCCTGGGTCTGCTGCTCAATCAAATCCGCCTGCGCCACCAGTTGCAGGTCGTCCACGAGCAGGACTTGCTGGGCCGCATGTCGCGAGGCCTGGCGCACGACCTGAATAATTTGTTGACGCCGGTCCAAACCCTTATGCAACTCATGCGGGAATCCACCCTCAACCAGGCGACCATTGACGAGCTGCTCCCCGTCGGCCTGCGCAATCTGGAGACCGTCCGCACGTACGTCAACGAGGCCCTCTTCTTTTCCCGCGCCTCCCAATTGAAAGTTTCCCCCGGCCTGCTCAATGCCGCCATTCGTGACGCCATCACCCTGGTCGAACCGGCGGCCGCAGCCAAGGAAATCGAAATCCGGTTCGACAGCAGCGCCGACGTGGTGATGGAAATGGACGCCGTCCTGATCAAGCGCCTCCTCTGCAACCTCCTGTCCAACGCGGTGGACGCCTCGCATCAAGGGGGCCGGATTGAAGTCCTGCTTGTCCCGCTGCCCAAGACCGAGTTGAGCCGCGACTGGCACCGGCTCAAGATCGTGGACCACGGCGAAGGCATCAGCGCGGAGAATTTGCAGCGCGTGTTCACTCCTTACTTCACCACCAAAAACACCGGGGACGGCCGCCGCGGCTTCGGCCTAGGCCTGGCCATTGCGCGGAAAATTGTCCATTTGCACGGGGGCACCCTGAGCATTGCCAGCCAGGAGCGCAAAGGGGCCACCGTCCAGGTTGATTTGCCCAACAAACTCCGTCCCGCCCAGAGCGGCCTGCGCGTGGTGGTCGAATCCCGCGAGGAGGCGGTCCCGGCATGAACACCGTCCTCGTCATTGCTCCCCAATCCCCCCTCGCCGCCGCCGTCCGCGCCGCCTTGGATCCCTCCCTCTACCGCGTCCTCGGCCAGAGCGAATTAAACGACGACGAATTGAGGCTCTCCGCCGGCTGCATTGACGCCTGCATTTGCGAGGTTGATTTGACAATGGTCAAGCCGATCCGGTTCCTGGAGCGTCTCCGCCACATTCTCCCACATTGTCCCTTGATCCTTTATGCGGACGCCCCCGGCTTGGAATGGGAAGAGGAGGCTTACGTCCTCGGCGTAAGCCAGGTCCTGGCCAAGCCGTTGCGCGCGCGCTTGCTCAATTCGGTGCTCGCCCGTGTGCTGGCCGGCAAGCCCGCGCCGGAACATCCCCGCCCGTTCCCCAGCGCGTTCGAGAGACCCGCCGCCGGGCCGGGCATCATCCCAGCCCCCTCCCTCGATCTGCTGCGCAATTATTCCTCCATCCTGCTCCACAATCTCAATGCCGAATCGCTCCTCAAGGAGTTCCTCCTTTCCCTGCGGAAGATCATAGGCGTCAACCGTGCGGCCATTTTCCTCCGTCAGCCCCCAGGCGCGCTGGCGGGCACTCTCGAACTGGCCGGCGGCGGCCGCCAGTTGCGACCCGCCTGCGCCATCGGCCTGACTCCGGGCCTCCTCGAACATTTCCAATTATCCCTCGAATCCGGCATTGGCGGGCATCTTTTCCGCCACGGCCGCATCCTGCGGCGTGACAGCCCCGAGGCGGAGCGTGACCCGCTCATGCTCAAGGAGTTCGATTTGTTGAGCGCCCAGGCCGCCATCCCGGTCCTGGATCGCGAATCCCTCGTCGGCTTGGCGGTCTTTGACGGCCGGGTCACCGGCGAAAGCCTCACCCAAGAGGAATTGCAACTGGTCTTTCACCTCCTCGAACAGCTCGGCCAATCTGTCAAGAATATCTGGTTGCACGACCAGATCGCCTCCAATCACGACATGATGTCCGACATCCTGCAACAATTGAGCAGCGGGTGCGTGGTGGTGGGTCGCGACCTGACCGTGCTCCATGCCAACCAGATGGCCCGCAACTGCTTCCCGCGCGAGGGTCGCCCGCCCGCCACCCTCGAATTCAGCGACCTGCCCCAGGCCATCGGCAGCCGCGTCTTCGAGGTCCTTAAATCCGGCGCGGCGCCACCCCCCTGCCGCTATCAGCCTCCTGGCTCGCCGGAAAAGCACTACCTCATCACCGCCACCCCCTTCAAAAAGCGCAACTCCGCGGCCCCCGACGCGGTCCTGCTGGCCATCGAAGATTGCAGCCAGTCCGACCGTCTGCGCGAACTGGAAGTCGAGACCGCCAATTTGCGTCTGGTTCAGGAAATGGCCGAACGGCTCGCCCATGAAATCGGCAACGCCGTGCTGCCCATTTCCACCCACCAGCAACTCTTCAAGGAGCGCATCGAAGACCTGGACTTCCAGCAGTCCCTCGCGGACGCCTTGCAGGAAGGCGTCAAACGCGTCTCCCGCCTTGTCGGCCAGATGCGCTACCTGGCGCGCGACCGCATGGAACGCGTCGAGTCCGTGCCGGTCAAACAACTCATCGAAGAAGCATTCCGCGAAGCCCGCTCCTATCATCCCTCCAGCACGGTTCTGTTGCATTTCGAATCCAACGAAACGCTCGCCGTGCCGTGTGACCGCGCCGGCCTCCAGCACGCCTTCGCGGAAATCATTCTAAACGCCCTGCAGGCCAACACCCAATCCTGCCAGGTCCGCGTCCGGTCCAGGTCCGAGACCGACGCCGCCGGCGCGCGCTGGGCGCGCATTGAGGTGCAGGACAGCGGAGCGGGATTCAGCGCCGAGGCGGCGGACAAGGCCGCCCGTCCCTTCTTCACCACGCGCAACGTCGGCCTGGGCCTCGGACTGACTGTCACCAATAAAATCATCCAGACCCACCGCGGCAAGATGGAAATCCCCCCGCCCCGGAGCGGGGAGTCCGGTCTGGTGCGCGTGTCGCTGCCCCTGGCCCAGGCTCCCGACCCGCCGCAAATTTGAGACAGATTTCTCTGAGAAAGATTCCTCTTGCCACAGGCCTGCCGTTCGCATAATCTCCTCCTTGCACATCGCCAAGGTGACAATGATGCATATTTGCCAGCATAACGAAGTTGTTCAGGCCGGAATCGTTCTCCGAACGATGCTGGCGATGTATGTGGACCCGGGCAGCGGCAGTTATTATTTCCAGATGCTGATCGCCGGGCTGACGACATTCTGTTTCTTCTTTTCCACCATCAGGCGAAAAATCGCCTCTTGCTTCAAAAAATCCACGCCCCCTGTTTCGGCGTCGAAAACTGCCGCTGACAAGTCCAAGGTCATAAGTGTCGCCAAATGATCTCGGAGCGGATGAAAGTCTCCGGAGCCTCGTTCCGGGATCCCAGCGGATTCGTGGTGGAGAGGGATGGCGAGTTCTTGCGCGTGGTCCAGCCCGCCTATGCAGAGCACTACAAATGCCTCTTTGATTCCGGGCTTTATGAAGAACTGACCGGGCGCGGACTTCTAATCCCGCACGAGGAAATAGCCACGGAGGGTTTCGACGGGGCGTTCAAAGTGCTTAGGCCGCGCCAGCTTCCCTATGTCTCCTATCCCTATGAATGGTGTTTCAGCCAGCTCAAGGACGCCGCGCTGGCCACTCTGGCCATTCAGAAGACGGCCCTCTCGCACGGGATGATGCTCAAAGACGCGCCAGCTTTCAACCTGCAGTTCCTGGACGGCAAACCGGTGCTGATTGACACATTGTCGTTTGAGAAATTGCGCCTCGAACCGTGGGCCGCCTACGGCCAGTTCTGCCGGCATTTCCTGGCCCCGCTGGCATTGATCAGCCTTTGCGATCCCCGCTTGGGGCGGTTGTCCCAAATTCACCTCGACGGCATACCCTTGGGCGTTGCCACCCGGTTGTTGCCGTGGCGCGGCCGGCTCAATTTCTGGCTCCTGGTGCATTTATACTGGCACGCCGCCAATGAACAACGCGAACTGCCGCCGGGCGCCGGCGCGGCCTCACAGGCCGGATCGGGAAAGCTCCGCCTCAGCTCCCTGCAAGGCCTGGTCGCCGGCTTGGAAGCGGCGGTGAAAAAACTGCGCTGGCAGCCCCCGAAAACGGCCTGGGCGACCTATTATGCCAGTTCCGTCACCGGCGGAAAATATGTGGAACACAAGCAACAAGTCGTCGCGGAGTTCCTCAAGTCCGTCCAACCCCGCTCAGTGTGGGATTTGGGGGCCAACACCGGCCTATTCAGCCGTCTGGCCGCGGACGCCGGGGCGGAAACAGTTTCCTTCGACGCGGATTCAGATTGCGTCGAGATCAATTATTTGCAAACGCGCAAGGAAGGCGGCCGCCGCCTGCTTCCCTTGTGGATGGACCTCACCAATCCCAGCCCCGCGCTGGGCTGGGAACATCGCGAGCGCCTGAGCTGGCTGGAACGGCGGCCGCCCGACATGACCCTGGCCCTCGGTCTGGTGCATCATCTGGCCATCGCCAATAATCTGCCTCTGGAGCGAATCCGGGATTTTTTCGGACGCCTCGGGCCGTGGCTTGCCGTGGAATTCGTGCCCAAAGAGGACCCCAACGCCCGGAAGCTGCTGCGGGTGCGCGAGGATATTTTCCCCGGCTACACACGCGAGAATTTTGAGCGGGAATTCAGCCGGGGGTTCGCCATCCAGCGTTCCGCGCCCCTTCAAGATTCCCCGCGCGTGCTCTACTTGATGCGCAACCAGCGCAACGCGTAGCGACTGAAAGCGCCCTTATTTCCCCTGCGAATCGCTGACAAACGGGGATATTGTGTTCGGAGTGACGTCCGCCACATACGGGTATCCCCCGTCAAAATAATGGTTGAAGATCATCCGGAATGTGTTCGCCGGCGTCATCCCCGGGTAAACCCAGTCCGCTTTGGAGCCGGGCATATAGAGCGCGTTCAGAATGGTCGTGGCTTCTTCCTTCTGGTTCGGTGCGGCCAGACTGCGATAGCCGTGATCCCCCTGCACAATGATGATCGGCGGCGCTTGCGAATTCTTCAATATTCCGGCTACGGCGTTGGTCAGCAGCTTGTTTTCGTAGATCAACTGCCCCAAATAGAGGGCCGGCGACTGGTCATCCATCCCCATGCCACGCCGGATGCGATGCCCCTCCCGGTCGAACAAGTACGGCGCATGTGGCATCATTAGATGCGCATACACAAATTTCGGACGGCCCGTCCTTTCCGCGGCTATCGCGGGAAGCGAGTCCAGTATCTTTAGGTTGGTATCTCCCAGAGTGGCCCGGGTCAGGTAGGCCGTAAAGTAGCCCATCGGCGTCTTGTTCCAAAGCAGGGCCGCCAAGGTTTCGGGGGATATTTTCGGAAAGTAATATTGCCGCGGCTGTCCCGCTGTCGGAAAAAGGGAAAGCGCCCTCACCTCATAACCGGATGCTTTAAGCCGCGCCGGAGCTTCCGCGTTCTCAATTAGCCGCCCATAATATGCCGTCTGCGCTGCCAGGTTCAGGTTCCCAGGTTCCGGCGGATAATCCATACCCAAGGAAATGGACAGGCATCGCGGCGTGAAGGTGCCGTTGCCGCGCGCGTTCGCCAACACACGGAAGCCCTGTTGCGTCAGGTAATTCACGAACGGCGAATTGTCATACTGCCAGTATTTGCCCAGGCTCTCCTGGCTCGTGTAGGCATCGGTCAGTATGTAATAGATATCCGGCGGGTTTGCCCCGACGCGGAGCGGCGTGTGGTCGCGCGGTTTGTCGTCGGTCGCAATGCCCGGCGGCACCCACGCCGCTTGCGCAACACTAAACGCCACCAGCACCCCGCTCAGCGCGTTCAGGAACTTGCCCGATGTGCGAAAACCCCCCTTCGAGCGGACCAAGCCGAAAAAGAGAGCGAGAAACAGTATCGTCACTGGCGGAAACACCCACCGCGCGCTCGCCAGCAACGGCCATCTTGACTGCAAAAACCACCCTTCGCACAACCCCTTGAAATCCCCAAAAAAGCAAAAAAAGATCACGCACAGGCTCGTGGCAGCGCCGGCTTTGTGCCGCTCGCGAAAAAAACAGGCAAAGAGGAGTTCAAGCGCGGCGATGCATGCCGAAACGACCAGCAAATCCCAGATGAACTCTCCTGCCGTGGCGTAGGGCAGCAGTTGTTTCAGCCCCATCAGCACGAACAAGCACCCAAACAGCAGTGGGTGAACGGGAAACATGCCCCCCTTTTCACCCCCGCCCGGCTGCTTCAAGGGCACGGCACCGCTTCCAGACCCCGGCATCCCTGCTTGCGAAGGCGAAACAACACCCGCGTTTGCAGAGCAATCCGATGCCGACTTCTCGCTTTTTGGGGACGAGCCATTCACTTCTTCTGAGTAATTTTGAAATGGATTGTGAGGTAATCCCCTACAAATGCAAGGATAATTATCCGGCACGATACGATGACTAATGACAAGGGGGTCCTAATATCTCAGACGGAAGAACATGTTCGAGAAGCTCTGCGGCAGCCCCACTACAAAATAATTGCTGAACAGATACACTGCGGCATCCAATTGCGACCAGGAACCCGGCCCCAGCGCGGGGCTGAACTCTATGACATAGTTCGAGGCCCACGCCGGATAGATCAGAACGCTGTTGGTGCTCAAGGAGGCAGTGAAGAGCGGCGGCGCATTGGTGTCGGCGGTTGCCGGGAGGGAAGCGAGCAAGCCTGTTAGGGCGGGTGAATTGGTCAAGACCGGCAACAGCGGGCCGACGGGTTGCAATCCCAGCTCCACCCGCTGGTATTCGTTCGACACTTGGTCCGCAGTCCAGGCCGTCGTGAGGATTTTCACCTCATCCAGGTAGCCCCGCCAACTAAACCCGCTTTGCGTGTCGTTGTTTCCTATCCCCACCGCGTGCGCCGTGGACTGGATCGCCCCAGTCTGCGCAATCTCGCCCACAACCGCGCCGTCGAAATAGGAATACATGTTCGTCCCGTCATATACTCCGCAAAAATGATGCCAGCCGCCATCATCAAATGCGGGGGCGTTGACATCCAAATCCACCCTCGTCTTGCTGGCATTTACGATGGAAAATCTCAGGAGCGACTGGGGCGTGACGTAAAGTTGAAAATCGCCATCCGTGCCGCTGTTGAATTTGCCCAGCAAGGCGTGGGGTCCCGCGCCCCATGCCTGATTGGTCGTCTTGAGCCAGCAGGAGAGCGTGACTTGGTTCAAGCCGGAAAACTGGTCCAGTTCCATGTCCGCGTACAAGCTGCCACCCAACTGCGGCCCAACATAAGCCCCGGTTACCGTGGTGTCCGCGTTCGAAAAAGACGCGCTCATGCCCAGCTCGGTGGCTGTATAAACAAGGTTGCTCCCGGTCATCCTTGCGGAGTACGGGCTTAGGTCCGTCAAGGGAGTTCCGCCGTCAAAATTTGCATAAACCGCCAGTCCCCCTTGCGCTGCCGAACCCTGTTGCGCCTGCTGCCAAGGCGTGAGCGGGGGCAGCATGGAGCCGGAAAGGGGGAAGGTGAAAGCGGTGTTGCTGTAAATCAGCGGGTTGTTTGTAAAGGTCGGGGAAAAGGTGAAAACCGTGGCCGTGTTCTGCGCCGGGTTGAGCGTTACCAACTGCATGTAATTGCTGCCCTGGTGCCCGGTGCCGTTCAGGCAGTAATTCTGAAAATCCGTCAATGTGAATGTCTGCACGTGACCGTCTGCCGCGGGCAGCCAGAATTGCGCCGCGTTCGCGTCGTTTGGCTCATGTCCGCTCGCCACCCAAAATATGTTCCCGGTCCCTTGTATCCAGTTTGTCAGCAAATACGTCGGGCTGTAATATTTGCGCGCCAGTCCCGACCGCTCCAGTCCCCACGGGTCCGACCATGAGGATATTCTCCCGTCTCCGCGCTGCCCCACAAATATGTGCTGAAGATATATCGCCGGGATGTTGCTGTAAGTCTGGAACACGTTGGAAATCCAGGTCAGGTTGGTAATATCTGCCAGCCAGGCCGTGCATCCCAACAGGTAAGGCTGCGTCCCGTTCGTGATTAGCAGATAGCTCCCCAACAGGTTCGTCGGGTTTTGAAATCCCATGCTCCATCCAGCCCCGTAATTTGGATAGTTGGAATACCAGCCCGGCGTCATTCCCGCCCTCGTAAGGTTCGTCATCATCCCGGGGATCGGATTGTAATCCTGATCGTGGTTCCCTGGCGCGAAAATCAGCGGCACTCCCGCGTTTCTCAAGTTATTCAAGCCCCACATTGCCGTTTGGAGCTGCGCCGGGTTTGCAATGTCCACCAGATCTCCCAAATGCATCACCGCTTTGATGTTATGCACTGTCTGGTTATTGATGATCCAGTTGATCTGGTCGTTCCACTCGTTGGTGAAGCTGGCTACAAGATACTGCGAGTCGGGAATCACCACGATGCTGAAACTGGGCTGCGCCGCCGCGCCTTGGGCCAACAAGGCCCCTGCGGGCCAGAGGCATGCCAAACACGTTAGCACGGCGGGGCCTGGAAGACGGCGCGTCTTCTTCTCAAAGCCAGTCAGAATCATAGTGCTTTCGTCCATGGATATTCAAATTTATGACAACTCCGCGATGTTGATAACATAACCCAGCCATCCGTTGCCGCATATCAGGTCTTCCGGGGTTTCTGACGCGCAGCAAACCCCTACACCCTGGAACAAATGTCAGGAAAAACGGAAGCCGCCCGCCGGCTTGCATGCAGATCACATTCGCGGGTGCGTCCTCTCCTTCTGCTCCAGACTCTTGTGGAGGGCGGGGAGAGGAGTCTCCCACTCGAAAATTGCCAATGACAAATTCTCTCCCGATTCCGAATCGGGAATTAATCGCCTTCAAAAGGTTCTCGTTTCCTCCCTCCCCTCCACAATTGTGTGGAGGGGAGGAAGAAGAAACGGTTCAGGCGCGCAAGGCGCGCAAGGAGTTCCAGGTCATCTCTCTCCGCTCTCTCGCCACAAGCGGGACGAGAGAGGAGGACGGGAAGAACTCTGCCCTGCTCCCGGAATCATTTGGTTTTCGGGGTGGGGGTGGACAATAAATGTTCTGAGAATGGCAATTACGGTGGAGTCCGGCCTCAGTCCCGCTTGTACAGTTGGAGTGAAGGTGAAAACTATGAAACTGTTTACAGGGGGAACTGAATTGCAAGACCAGGCCGCGCCTGGCGGAGAAGTCCGTCTTCCCGCATCCCCGGTATGCCCGCTCGACCGCGTGCGCGCCGGGCGGCTGGTGCGGATCAAGAAGCTTTGCGCGCCGCCGGCAGTCACGCAGCGTTTGCGGGAGATCGGCCTTGGCGAACAGCAGGAGGTCCGGCTGCTGGTGCGGCAATCCAACCTGATTTGCCAGGTGAGCAACGCCCGTCTGGCGCTGAGTTCACATCTGGCCCAAATGATCCTGGTCGAGCCACTGTCCGCCTAAGAGCGGCTTTGGACCTGACCCTGCGAAATATGATGAATGCGAATTGTTATTTGACGGTTCTCTGGCTGGCAACACTGGCTGTTGCAGCTGGCTCTTTTTGCCTCTACTATTATCTGCAAGTGTGCAAAAACATTTTCATCGCCGTACCTGCCGCAGACTCCATGCGTGGCCGCTCGAACTGTTGCCCGTCCCGTAGATTTTCCGTTGTTTCAAATTCCTCTGCCTTTTAATTATGAATAAATCCAAAGAAATCAAAAGTACATCCGCCGCACCCTTTGTCACGTTGGACGGCAACGAGGCCGCGGCCTCCGTCGCCTATCGCCTCGTCGAAACGGTAGCCATTTACCCTATCACCCCCTCCTCGCCGATGGCCGAATGGTGCGATCAATGGTCGGCAGTGCATAAGCCCAATTTGTACGGCACGGTGCCGCGGCTGGTGGAAATGCAGTCCGAAGCCGGGGCTGCGGGCGCGGTTCATGGCATGTTGCAAGTCGGCTCGATGAGCACCACCTTCACCGCATCCCAGGGCCTGCTGCTGATGATCCCGAACATGTACAAAATCGCGGGCGAGTTGCTGCCGTTCTGCATGCACGTTACCGCGCGCAGCCTGGCCACGCACGCCCTGTCCATTTTCGGCGATCATTCGGACGTGATGGCGTGCCGCCAAACCGGCTTTGCCATGCTTTCGTCCGCCTCCGTTCAGGAAGCGCAGGACTTTGCCGCCATCGCACACGCCGCCACGCTGGAATCGCGGGTGCCGTTCCTGCATTACTTTGATGGCTTCCGCACGTCGCATGAAGTGGCCAAAATCCGCTCCTTGCCCGACCAGCAGTTGCGCGATTTCATGGGCGAGTATGACCAGTCCATCCAGGCCTTCCGCAATCACGGGCTTTCTCCCGACCGCCCCAGCATTCGCGGCACCGCCCAGAATCCCGACGTTTTCTTTCAGGCGCGGGAAGCGGCCAATTCCTATTACGACCGCGCGCCCGGCATCGTGCAGGCGGTCATGAACCGGTTCGCCGCGATCACCGGGCGGCAATACCACCTTTTCGATTACAGCGGCCATCCGCAGGCCACGCAGGTTGTGGTCATCATGGGTTCGGGCGGCGAAACGGCGCAACAGACCTCCGAGTGGCTCAATGAGCGCGGCGGCAAGACCGGGGTGTTGAAAGTGCGCCTCTATCGGCCGTTCTCGATTGAGGCTTTTATCAGCGCGCTGCCATCTACGACACGCCGCATCGCGGTCCTGGACCGCACCAAGGAGCCGGGCGCAATCGGCGATCCGCTTTATTTGGATGTCGTGGCGGCGTTGCGGGAAGCTTGCGACAAAGGGCTGGCGTCCTTTGACGCCGAACCGCTGGTCATTGGCGGCCGCTACGGCCTGTCTTCCAAGGAATTCACGCCCGCCATGGTCAAGGGGATTTTCGACGAACTTGGGCAGAAGTCCCCGAAGAATCACTTCACCACAGGCATTATGGACGATGTCACCCACACTTCGCTGCCGTTCGATCCTGAGTTTGACGTTGAGCCGAAGGAAGTCGTGCGGGCGGTCTTTTTCGGACTCGGCGCGGATGGCACGGTTGGTGCCAATAAGAACTCCATCAAGATCATCGGCGAGGATACGGATCTGTATGCGCAGGGCTATTTCGTGTATGACTCCAAGAAGTCCGGCGCGGTGACCATTTCGCATCTGCGCTTTGGGCCGAACCCTATTCATTCGCCGTATCTGCTCAAACAGGCGGACTTTGTGGCCTGCCATCAATGGCCCTTCCTGGAACGCTACAACGTGGTGGACTACGCTCGCGACGGCGCGACCCTGCTCCTCAACTCGCCCTTCGGGCCTAACGAAGTCTGGCACCATCTTTCCATGGAAACTCAGAAGGCGATCATCGAGAAGAAACTCAAGTGCTATGTGATTGATGCCTACCCTGTGGCCAAGGCCTCCGGCATGGGCGGGCGCATCAATACCATTATGCAGACCTGCTTCTTCGCCATTTCCAACATCCTCCCTCGCGAGGAGGCCATAGAGCAGATCAAGAAATATATCAAGAAGACGTACTCCAGAAAGGGGCAGGCCGTCGTGGACCAGAATTTCGCCGCAGTGGATCAAACCCTGGCCGCCTTGCACGAAGTCAAAATCCCGGCCGTCGTTTCCTCCGGTCTTCATCAACCGCTGGCCGTTCCGACCGAAGCCCCCGATTTTGTCCAGCGGATTACCGCTGTCATGCTCGCCAACAAGGGCGATTTGCTCCCCGTCAGCGCCTTCCCAGTGGACGGCACCTGGCCTACCGGCACCACCAAGTGGGAAAAGCGGGCCATCGCGCTCGAAATCCCGGTCTGGGACTCCGACATCTGCATTCAATGCAACAAATGCGTGCTGGTCTGCCCGCACGCGGCCATTCGCGCCAAGTTCTATCCCGCCGGACAGCTCGTCGGTGCGCCGGCCGGCTTCAAATCCACCGAGTTCCGCTCGCAGGAAAACAAGGACTCCAAGTACTCGCTCCAGGTGTCGCCGGAGGATTGCACCGGTTGCACCGTGTGTGTGACGGTATGCCCCGTGAAATCAAAGGCCGATCCGAAGAAACACGCGATCAACATGGCGCCGATGCCGCCGTTGCGCGAGCAGGAGAAGGCGAATTATGAGTTCTTCCTGAATCTCCCTTCGCCCGACCGGACCAAGCTGGCGATGGATGTGAAGGGTTCGCAATTCCGCGAGCCGCTCTTCGAGTACTCCGGAGCCTGCTCCGGGTGTGGTGAGACTCCTTATGTCAAGCTGCTAACCCAAATGTCCGGCGACCGGCTGCTAATCACTAACGCCACCGGCTGCTCTTCCATTTATGGCGGCAACCTGCCAACTACCCCTTACACGGTCAACAGTGCCCGCCGCGGCCCGGCGTGGTCCAATTCGCTGTTCGAGGACAACGCGGAATACGGCTTCGGCCACCGCATCGCGCTGGACAAGCAAACCGAGTACGCCCGCGAACTGGTGAAGAAGCTCGGCCCGCAACTGGGGAACGGACTGGCGGATGCGTTGCTCACCGCCAAACAGGACGATGAGGCGGGCATTTTCGCCCAGCGCGAACGCGTGGTTCAATTGCGCACGCTTCTCCAAAAATTGTCTGTCCCGGAGGCTTCGATCCTGCATGTTATGGCCGACGCCCTGGTCAGGAAATCGGTCTGGATCGTCGGCGGCGACGGCTGGGCTTATGACATCGGCTTTGGCGGCTTGGACCATGTCATCGCCATGAACGAAAAGGTCAACATTCTCGTGCTCGACACCGAGGTTTATTCCAACACTGGCGGACAGGCATCCAAGGCGACCCCGCGTGGCGCGTCGGCCCGCTTCGCCTCGGCCGGCAAGCGTTTGGGCAGAAAAGACCTGGGCCTGATCGCGATGGCTTATGGCACCGCCTACGTCGCCCAGGTCGCGTTTGGCTCCAAGGATTCGCAAACCGTGAAGGCCTTCGAGGAAGCCGAATCTTACCCCGGAACTTCGCTCATCATCGCCTATTGTCCCTGCATCGAGCATGGATACGAGCTGGGATCGGGACTGGAACAGCAGAAACTGGCCGTGGACACCGGCTTCTGGCCGCTCTACCGCTTCGATCCGCGCCGTGTCGAATTGGGCGAACCGGGGTTGAAACTCGATTCCGCCGTTCCCAAGATGGCCCTGGCCAAGCTCTGGGCAGCGGAACGCCGTTTCCAAACCCTTGCCACCGCCGATCCTGTGCACTGCAAAGCTATCATGGAAGCCGCGCAAGACGAAGTCACCGCCAAGTTCGCCCTTTACCAGAGGATGTCCACGCAGGTGGTCAAGCCTGCCGAGGCGGTGCTGGCGAAGTAGCCGTTTGGCATACCTTGCAATTCCTGGGCGGCACGGGCACACTGCCCGTGCCGCCCTATTGTATAAGGATATGAACACAATTCCGAATTGCTGGCTGGACCGCTTTCTGAGCTTGATCCGGCCTGTTCTGCATTCCGCGGGTTTTTGCGGTTTGATGCTGGGCGCGTTCCTCCACGTCGCCATCCAAAACGCCGGCGCGGTCCAGTTCTCGATCTCTGACAGGGCTACATTCACCAACTTAATCAACACCAATGCCGTTTTCACCACCAACGGCTCGGTCAGTTCCAAGATTGAGGGGCCTGTGTGGATACCCAACGGCCAGTATCTCGTGTTCAGCGACATGGCGAATAACAAGCTCAAGAAGCTGGTTCCGCCGGGCACATTCACCGATTTCTTTGTGCCGGCTCTGACAAAAACGATATACAACGGCAACTATCTGGATTTGCAGGAGCGGCAGATTTCCTGCCTGTGCGGCAGTAATGGGCTGGCGGTGGTGATGACCACCAACGGCGTGGCGACTCCGCTGGTGACCACTTGTAACAACCTGAAGTTCTATTCGCCGAACGATCTCACCGTCAAATCTGATGGTTCCATCTGGTTCACCGACCCCGGGTGGGACAGCGGATTGCCGCTGCCGCCGCCGTCCGGGTCCTCCGTGCCGTCCGGCTTTCAAACCGGCTTGTATGTGTATCGTTTTTACGAAACCAACGGCAATGGCACCGCCGCGGTGATGACCACAAATGTCGCAAAGCCCAACGGCATCTGCTTTTCGCCGGATGAAACCAGGCTCTATGTCAGCGACAACGGCATTTCGGGCAACTCGGGAAGGGTAATAGTGTTCAACGTCACCAGCAGCAACACGCTGACGGGGAGCAATCTCTTTTGCACTGTCAGCCAGGGCATCGCCGACGGCCTCCGTTGCGACGTGAATGGAAATCTCTGGGTCGCATCGGGAGACGGTGTCGAAATTTACGCGCCGGATGGGCATCTGATTGGCAAGATTGTCTTCATCTCAACTTCCAACCTTTGCTTCGGCGGGTCTGGATACAAAACGATCTACATGACCGCCGCGCCAAACGTCTGTTCGTTTCCGGTCCTGATTGCGGGCGCGGTGTCCAACAAGAAGCTGACTGTTAGCGCCGCTGGAACCAATGTGTGCGTTTCGTGGCCCGCGCCGTCCACGGGATTCGGCTTGCAGAAATCGGACTCCCTGGGCTGCGGGGCGGGTTGGTCGGGAGTAACCGACCCGGTTGGGGTTACCAATGGACTGAACCAACTCGGCGTGACTCCGACAAATGCGGCGAAGTTCTACCGCCTGCTTCTGAATTGACGCCTCCAGACATGCCGCTTCCAGCGAGCATGTCAACTATAGTTATTCTTCCCGTGCCGCCAATGCACGTCATTTTTCTTTGAAAATCAATGGCGGCTGGGTCATGTTAGAGTAACATGTTCGGAACGATTGAGATGATTCATGAAGCGCAGCTTTCGCGACTGAAGGAACTTCTGTCGGAATGGAAACAAGTGCCCATTTACCGCAGGCGCCTGCCCCCCAGGGCGGGTCGCCTGGCGGGCGCGCGAAATCTGGCTGGTTTTGAGAAAGTGCCCTTCACCAGCAAGCGGGAATTGCGCGAGGGTTTTCCCGGCAATTTCCTTCGCCCTGGACAAAGCCTCGAACGGCTGCTTGAGCAGGGTCTGATCGAGTTGGAATACACCTCCGGCACTTCGGAAGAACAATTGCAGGTGTTTTTCGGTCGGGGTTGGTGGGAAGCCCAGGAGGCGCGGACGTTCCGACGGAATCCATTTCTTTGCCGGGCCTTGGACAACCGGCCCGACGCCCGCCGCGCAACGCTGACCACGCCCGCCTGCAACGGTCGGGCCTGTCTCTCCCCCTGGCGATCCCGCGCATTTCGCACCTTCGGAAACACGCTGTTTGTGAATCAGTCGCGCGTTCCATTCCTGCTGCGTGAAGAAGAACTGGCGCGCATGGCAGCGGAGGTATCCGACTGGTCGCCCCTGTTTCTTGACGTTGACCCGGTGCATGGCGCCTGGTTTGCGCTTTATTGCGAGCGGCACGGCATTCGATTTCCTTCGCTGAAATTCGTTTTGTGCAGCTACGAATTTGTCAGTGTGGTCCATCGGCGGATTCTGGAGCGCGTTTTTCACATCCCCGTCTTCAACCTTTATGGGTCCACCGAAACCGGACACCTGCTTATGGAAGGCGAGCACGGGGAAATGAAGCCCAGCCATGAAAATGCGGTCCTTGAAGTCATTGAGGCCGACGGGCGCGGGGTTGGGGAACTGGTGGTGACCACGCTGACCAACGATTACATGCCGCTGCTGCGCTACCGCATCGGCGACCTGGTGGAACGGCGGACGCAATTCGATGAGACGACATACATTGTGCATGGGCGTTCACACGACTCGCTCCGCGGCCGGGATGGCAGGCGCGTGACAACCTGGGACGCGGACCAGTGCTTTGCGGGTGTTCGGGGCGTGGCCCATTATCAACTCCACCAGGAGAGCAGCAGGGCATGCCGTTTGCGTCTCGTGCCGGACGGCAGCGGGCCGACCGCGGACGAACAAAGAGGGCTTGTTTCCCGGCTCGAAACCCTGCTTCAATCCCCAAGCGGAATTGAGGTCGAAGCCATGGATTTTGTGCTTCCGGCGCCATCCGGAAAATTCAGGCTGACCTCCAACGCGACCCTTGCGCCCGGCATGAAGCAGAACGAAGAAATCAGTTGAGGCAGCGGGATTCCACCAAGCTCGCGCGGTCGTAAAGATACTGCGCCCTGGCGCAACTGGTTGATGCTTATTGGAGCGGGTGAAGGGAATCGAACCCTCGTGTGGAGCTTGGAAGGCTCCCGTTCTACCATTGAACTACACCCGCGTCATTTGCTCCCTATCCTAATCCCCGCGCTTGCGTTGTCAATTCCTCTCCGCCATAATCCGGCCCCGATGAATTTGCCAAAATCCCTCCTCATCATAGGCGGGCGCGTCATTGACCCCGCCAATGCCTTCGATGCCGTGGCCGACCTGCTGATTCTGGACGGAAAAATCGCCACCCTCGGCCCTGCCGCCACCGCCCAAGCCCCTCCCCGCACGGAACGCTTCGCCGCCGCCGGCCTGGTCGTTTGCCCCGGCCTCATTGATCTCCACGCCCATTTGCGCGAGCCGGGCCAGTCCGCCAAGGAGACCATCGCCACCGGCGCTGCTGCTGCCGCCCGCGGCGGTTTCGCTTCCGTCGTTTGCATGCCCAACACTTCCCCGGCCATTGACAATGCCGGAACCGTCGCCTTCATCCGCGAGCGCGCCGAACGCGAGGCCGCCGTCAATGTCTTTGTCGCCGGCGCCATCACCAAGAACATCGCCGGCGAGGAACTGGCTCCCATCGGCTCGCTCAAACAAGCCGGCGTCATCGCCATCACGGACGACGGCCATTGCGTCCAAAATCACGAACTCATGCGCCGCGCCCTCGAATACGCCAACATGTTCGACCTCCCCGTCATGGATCATTGCCAGGACTATTCGCTTGTCACAGACGGCGTCATGCACGAAGGCTACTGGAGCGCCGTTCTCGGTTTGCGCGGCTGGCCCCCTTCCGGCGAGGAACTCATCGTCGCCCGCAACATCCTCCTGGCCGAATTGACCGGTGCCCGCGTCCATTGCCAGCACCTCAGCACCGGCGGCAGCGTCCAACTGCTCCGCGACGCCAAGGCCCGCGGCGTCCCCATTTCCGCCGAGGCCTGCCCCCATCATTTCACACTCACCGACACCGCCCTCGCCGGCAGCGATTCCTTTTGGAGCACCGACGGCCAGGGCCTCATCCCCGCCGCCCGCGGCCAACTCCCCCGCTGGCCCTCCTACGACACCAATTTCAAAATGAACCCCCCCGTCCGCTCCGCCGCCGACCGCGCCGCGATCATCGAAGGCCTGGCTGACGGCACCATCGAAATCATCAGCAGCGACCACGCCCCGCATTGCGGCTACGAGAAAGAAGTCGAGTTCGATTACGCCCCCTTTGGCATCATCGGCTTTGAAACCGAACTCGCACTCTCCCTCATGCAACTCTATCACACCCAGCGCCTCTCCCTTTCCAGCCTCATCGCCAAATTCACCGTCGCCCCGGCACGCCTCCTGCGCCTCCCGCTTAAGGGCAATTTCAGCCCCGGCTCCGACGGCGACGTCACCGTCTTCGACCCCGATGAAGAATGGGTCTTCGACGCCGCCGCCTCCCCTGGCAAGTCCCGCAACAGCCCCTTTTCGGGATGGACCTTGAAAGGCAGGGCCAAAGCGCTTATAGTGCGGGGCGGAGTCGTTTTCGCCGGCGAGCCGGTCGGGCAAACCGCGTCACGCTCTGTCGCGCAGTGAAGAAGCGGATCTTCCGTGTCGCAGTGCAGTTGAACGCCAAAGAGAAATGCTATGAAAAAAATGATCCTATGTTTGCTGGGCTGTTGCCTGGCTTTGTTGGGTTGCCAGCAGCCGCAGGACGGGGATAAAGACAAGTCGCAGGTCCGGGATAAAGGCTGGCTGACAAGCGTGCCCGACGCTCAGGCTCAGGCCCAAAAGGAGAACAAGCTCGTCCTTCTCGATTTCACCGGTTCCGACTGGTGTTCGTGGTGCCTGAAACTCGACGCGGACGTCTTCTCCAAAACCGAATTCGCAGACTATGCGAAGTCAAACCTCGTCATGGTTGAGCTGGATTTCCCCAACCAGAAAAAACTTCCCGACGATCTGGTCAAAGCCAACGATGCCCTCAAAATCAAATACAAAATTTCCGGTTTTCCAACTCTCGTCCTCCTCAAACCCGACGGCACCGTCCTCTGGAACAATCCCGGTTACATCGCGGGCGGTCCCCAAGCCATGATCGCCAAATTGGAAGAGGCCAAAAATAAATAACCCCGCTTTCCTCAGGAGATTTCCTTTAATGAACGCAATTCTGGCCCTCGAAGACGGCTCGGTGTTCCACGGCACAGGCTTCGGCGCTCCTGCCCAGGCCTGTGGCGAGGTCTGCTTCAACACCTCCATGACTGGCTACCAGGAAATCCTGACTGATCCCTCCTACAAGGGCCAGATCGTCACCATGACCTGGCCCCTCATCGGCAACTACGGTGTCAACGATCAAGACGTCGAATCCTGGCAGCCCCACGTCGCCGGCTTCGCCATCCGCGAACTCTCCCCCGTCACCAGCAACTGGCGCTCCCAATCCTCCCTCGCCGCCTGGCTCGAAAAAAACGGCATCCCCGGCATCCAAGGCATTGACACCCGCGCCCTCACCAAGAAACTTCGCGTGCGTGGCGCCCTCAACGGCTTCATCTCACTCCCCGCCGTTCCCGACGCCGAGGCCGTCGCCCGCGCCCGCAATTGGCCCGGGCTGGCCGGCGTGGATTACGTCCGCGAAGTCACCCACAAAAAACCATTCCTCTGGGATGAAGACGGCCGCACAAGCGCCCCCTTCAACCTCGCGTTCGGCTTCAATAACGACATAAAACCCCCTTCCATGCCGCCCGCCGACGTTCCCATCGTCGCCTTCGACTTCGGCATGAAATACAACATCCTCCGCCGTCTGCGCCAACTCGGCTTCCTGGTCCAAGTAGTTCCCGCCGCCACCACTGCCGCCCAGGCCCTCGAATACAAGCCACAAGGCATCTTCCTTTCCAACGGTCCCGGCGATCCATCCGCACTCGGGTATGCCGTCCAGACTGTGCGCGACCTCGTTCACCACGGCATCCCCGTCTTTGGGATATGCCTCGGACACCAGATTCTCGGCCAGGCTTTCGGCGGCAAGACCTTCAAACTCAAATTCGGCCATCGCGGGGCCAATCAGCCCGTCAAGGACCTCGAAACTGGCAAAGTCGAAATCACCTCCCAAAACCACGGCTTCGCTGTGGACCCCGCCACCCTCCCCTCCGACATCGTCGTGGACCGGATCAACCTCAACGACAAGACCGTCGAAGGCTTCCGCCACAAGACCAAGCCCGTTTTTTGTGTGCAGTATCATCCCGAAGCCTCCCCTGGCCCCCACGACTCCGCCCCCCTCTTCTCCCAATTCCGCGACCTCATCGCCAGGTCGTAAGAAGGTTGCAACTGCTATAGGAAGAAACCTTCTGTGCCTCCGGGTGAGCGCGGCGAGCACTATGGCTTCGTGGCGTCGGGCGCTTTCACGCCGCTGTACGGATCACCGATCACCGTCTTCCATGCCAGTTCCTGCAAGGCTTTGTTGAAGGCGTCGTCCCATTTCGGATTGTTGGCGCGCTTGAGAACCGTGGGCATTGGCAGGCCCACGGGGCTGCGCCCATAGAGGACCGCGAAGTGAATGTAGGTGTTCAGGGTCACCAATGGCGGGGTCGGGTGGCCGATCTGATCCAAGAAGAGTTGGGATTGCTTGTCGAGGCCGGGGAATTCCTTGCGGATGATCCGCGTGCGGAGGTCGGTGTTCGCCTGAGAGGTCGGGATGATGAAGAGGACGGGATGGCCAACTTCTTCATTGATTTGTTTGACCTGGGCTTCGAAGGCTTTTTCACATGTTGTGTTGAGGGTCTTGAGATCTTCTTCGGTCGTGGCGTCCCAGGGGTGAGGGGGGCCTGCCATGGAGGACATGCTGGCCTTCTGGCCGTCCTGGTTGAAGCCGGCCCAGTTGTTCTGGACGAAGAATCGCATGGCGGGGTTGTTCGACAGGCCGAGTTTCACAAAGTTCGCCACGCCTGTGTCCGGCATGGCCATCGGGGACATGACAAAGACGTCCACCTTGCCGGTCCTGAGGGCCGGCTTGGCCTGATGCTGGGCATCCTCGCGGGCATCCCACTGCTGCTGTGTGCGCGAGAAGCCCATACTCTGTATGCCCACCAGCACGTGGTTGCTGATGCCATAGGCGGTCGCCATTTCTGCCAGCGGCGTCGGCACATCCCACATGAGGCTGTGGGAGGCGTAGTACATGCGCTGGCCAGCCGGGATCGCATTCGCGGCATTGGGCGCGGACGCGCTGACGGGCTGCGCAGAGGCCGACTGCCACGACAACAGGCCGATGCACGCCGTTATGGCAGCCACGGCGGCGGGAACGAATTTCGAATTATAGGGGTGTTTCATATTGCTGATATAAATGATATTCTATTCCTTGAATGTCAATCAGAATCGGCATTTTGGGGGTGGGGAGGATTGGGCCTGGGGCGATGGTGAGGCCGGCGCTGTTGTCGGGCGGGGAGGTTTGCGTGGAGACGGTGGCGGCGCGGGACGGGGCGCGCGCTTCGGAGTTCGCGAGGCGGTTTGGGATTCCGCGCACAGCGGCAGGTTACGCGGAGTTGGTGGAGGATGAGGGGATTGACGCAGTTTATGTCGCGCTGCCAAACAGTCTGCACGCGGAGTGGAGCATCCGCGCGCTAGAGGCAGGGAAGGATGTTCTTTGTGAGAAGCCGCTGGCCTGCAACGCGACGGAGGCGCAGCGGATGGCGGACACGGTGGCGCGGACGGGGCGGTTGCTGGCAGAGGCATTTCATTACCGGCATCATCCGCTGGTGTTGCGGATGAAGGAGATTGTGGCAAGCGGTGAGCTGGGGGAGTTGCGGCATGTTGAGGCGCATTTTTGCACGCCGCTGTGGAGGCGATGGGACATCCGGTACCGGTATGAGCTTGGAGGCGGGGCGACGATGGATCTGGGGTGTTATTGCATTAACTTGATTCGCTATCTGGCGGGGGCGGAGCCGGAGGTGACGGCTGCGCGGGCACGGCTGGCGTCGCCGCAAGTGGACCGGTTCATGGAAGCGGATTTCCGGTTTGCGTCGGGCGCGACGGGGCGGATGACGTGCTCGTTGTGGTCGCGGGTGTTGTTGCGGACATGGGCGATGGCGCGCGGAACGAAGGGGGAGTTGCGGGTTTGGATGCCATTCCAACCGCATCGCTTTCACCGGCTGAAGGCGCGCGTGCCGGGCGGGACGCGGGTGGAACGGTTTTCGCGGGAGCCGAGTTATGCGTGGCAATTGCGCGCGTTCGCGGCGGCGGCGCGGGGCGGGGCGGCCATCGCAACGACGGCGGCGGACGGGGTGGCGAATATGCGGGTGATTGACGCGGTATATGCGAAGGCGGGATTGAAGGCGCGTGGGTTGTAGTCATTGGTATTGACGCTTATTGGCGGCGATCATAGACCGCCGCAACAGGAGGGGGATTATTTTCCGGTCGCAGGGGTTTCGGAGTAGCCGATGAGACGGCGGACTTCGTCCAGGATGCGGGAGAGAGGGACGGTTTTATCGAGGTAGCAGGCGACTTTTTTCTCGATGGCCTGGCGGGCGGCGCCGTCGCCGAAAATAATGCCGGTAAGGAGGAGGATGGGGCTGTCGGGGCAGAGCTTCTTGAATTCGTCAATCAAAACAAAACCGTCGCATTCCTCGAATTGGACGTCGAGGATGACCAGGTCGGGGCGGTCGGCCCTGGCGATTTTGCGGGCTTCGTCGAGTGTGGCGGCAGTGGAGACGCGGTAGCCGGACAAGGTGAGGCTTTCCTGGAGGAGGTCGCGGATGGCCTGTTCGTCATCAACGGCAAGAATGTGCTTTTTCATGGTTTTGAGGCGGGCTTGGAGGAACCGGGCAAGCCGGCTGGCGGGGCGTCCAGCCGGGGTCTGGCGGTCACGACGCCGCCGACGACCTTGTTTTCATCCCTCAAGGGGACGAGGTTGAAGCGGACGGGGATGGCGGCGCCGGACTTGGCGATGACCACGGCAGGGTATTCCTGGAGTTCGCGACCTTCGTTCAAGGCGGAAAGAATTGGGTTGGGCGTGGCGGGGGCCGGAACCTGGAGGACGCGGTCGAGGGATTGGGAAACCAGGTCCTGGGACTCCCATTGGGTGGCATGGGTGACGGCCGGGTTGACGCGGGTGACGTTGAGAGCCTTGCTGACAACGAATACCATTTCGCTGATGGCATTGACGATAAGCTGATTGTAACGGAATTGGTGATCGAGGGACTCCCAGGACCAACGGCGTTCGAGGTTTTCCTTGACGAGGGATTGGTTGGCGGCGAGCAGTTCGGCGGTGCGTTCGCGGACTTTGGCTTCGAGGCAGGCATTGGCTTCGGACATGGCGGTGGCGGCAATGCGCCGGGAGGCCAAGTCGTCGCGAATGAGCAAACCGGCGAGGAGAAGAAGGGCGAAGTTGATGAGGACACAGATCGCAATGACGCGGGTTGTATTGCGGGCCTGTACCCAAGCCTCGTGGTCGCGCTGGCGGAGGAGGCTCTGCTGGTGTTCATTGATCAGGGCTGTTAAGCGGTCAATATCGCCTGTGGAGGAACCGGCGGGATGGGTTTGTGCAAGCTGCCGGGCGGCATCCTCCCCGCCCTGTTCGCGGGCCTGAACGAGGTTTCTGGCGTAGTTGATGCGGCGACCGATGAGATTGGTGAGACTGAGGAAATCATTGCGATACGGATCGGAGCGGGTTTTGCCGACGGTGGCATCGAGTTGGTTGACCATGGCGCGGTAAGCGTCGCGATAATTCTCCTGGTCGCGCCTGTCGCCGGTGAGGAGATAGGCGTGCATGGAGGCGTCGCCGGCATGGAGCAAAGCGGTGGCGCTGTTGGCGCCAAGGATGATGTCGTGGGTAAGATTGACCCAGTCTGATTTGTCCGCGGACTTGCGGATCGTGCTGACGGCGAGTCCGGCAACGCCCGCGAGGATCACCAGCATCAGGATGAAGATGCCGGCCAGCCGCTTTTCGATATTTTCGTTCATGCCCTGATGTGGTTGACCTAAAAGTCAATTTGGATGCTCGCGGTCGAAGGGCCGGCCACAGGGTCGGAGCTTGCCGGATCGGCCTCGACGACGGTGGCGAGGATGTTGGTGACACCATTGGAATAAGAGATCTCGGAGGCGGAGGTCCAGTTTTGGCCCAGCATGGTTGAAAGAGTGGCGGCGATTTGGCGGATGGCCGGGCTGGACGGTTCGAGGCTGAACGCCTGGGAGGCGGCATTATAGCAGATGAAGTTGTTTTGCGCCGTGACATAACATACGTCTTCGGAGATGACGCCGGGCATGCGCACCAGGAGAAGGCGCGATGAGTATCCCTGGCCAGACAGGACGGCATCGGCGAGGACCATGTAGTCGTAGGGCATGACCGCCTTGAAGAACTCACAGGCCGGAGGCGCCGAATCAATCACTTCGTAAGATTGCGCAGCCGGGACAAAGGCGAGGTTGATGATGGATGAAGTGCCGGGGTTGGCGGGCACGCCAGCGGCGGCGCTGGTCATGGCGAGGTTGGTGATGGTGGTCCAAGAGTCCTGGTTGGCAGGATTGGTGGTGCTTTGGATCAATAGAACGGATCCCATCGTTCCGGAAACCGCGAGCAGGGGGTGATTATTGGTGAAACTGAGAACTAGAACCGGCGGAATCCCTGGAACGGAAACCTCACCTGCGGAGCCGCTTCCATTGGTTGACCCGCCCGAACCACCCGATCCACCCGATCCACCCGATCCGCCTGAACCACCGCCGCCCTGGCTGGGTGAGTTGGTGCAGACGACCTCCGCGGAATTGGGGCTTTGCGTGCCATCCTGCGCGGTGGCGGAGGCGGCGAAGTAATAGACGGTGTTGAATGACAAACTGGTCACGGTGAGATTGGTTTGGAGGCCGGCATTGGCCTGGAAAACATAGATTCCGCTGTTGGTGCCCCAGGCCAGGATGTAGTTGGTGATGACGCCCTGAGCCACGGGATTCCATGCGAGCGTGACGTCGGATTTGGCGGAAAAACCCTGGATTGCGATAATCAGCACCCCAATAGTTTTCAGACGACCCAAGTCCATGACTCTGTTGTGAGCAATTATCTTGCCACGGTGTTGCAAATGAGGACGATCCCGATACGGCATCGGGAGAGCCTCCTCCTTGCAACTAGCCCGGCAGGCGACACCAACCACAACATATTGTGGTTCATAGCGCTGCCGCCGGCCTTGCGCAGGGGGGAAACCGGCGGCACACCCGTTACACCGTTACATTACCTATGAAAAACGGCGCTTTTCGACCCGTTACGTAACTGTTACGCGTCGTTACACGACGAGGCACAGGGCGGCGGACATGCCAACGGTTCCATTGCGACGGTCATAGACCGCCGCTACACACACCACACCGTTACACGCGTTGATTACCAACGAGTTGCAACTTTCCTCCCCGCTCCATTGTAACGCTGCCTGCCGTTACAATTTGAGACCTGCCATGAGATCGGTTTAGATAACACTGCAGTCTATAGGACTGGCAAGAGTGAGGCTCCGCAGGAGACCCCAACCACAATATATTGTGGTTCAAAGTGCCAATGAACCGAAATATGCGGGTTAGACTTGGCGGAGCCAGCCGCGGTCTTTCCACACGGCGCGGAGGGAGGCGAGGTTGCGGCGGTCGAGGATGTTCTTGGCGGCGGCAAGGAGCCGGCCCGTCCTGAGGTTGTTCCAGGCATCGGAGGCGCTGATGGCGGCAAATTGGAGGACGCTGGGGTCGCGATAACAGTCAATCATGCAGCGGGTGCAGCCATCGCGGATGAGTTTGGAGCGGTCGAAATCGCGGATGTGGCACATGGGCTTGTGCCAGGCGTGGCAGCGGTAGAGCTGGAGGTTCCAATCCAGGTAGAAGTATTTGTGCCCGCCAAGGCAGCCAAATTTTTCCGGCTCGCGGCGCAAGTGGCGCTGCATGTCTTTCAGGGATTCTTCGGGATTGAGGACCGGGAAACCGCCGGCGCGCTTGAGGGCGCGGATTTTTTCGAAGACTTGGATTAATTCATCGGTTTTGTAGCTGACGAGGGAGGAATCGCTGAAGCTGAGGAAGCTGGAGGCCAAATGTGTGAGGGGATAGCTGAAGGTGCAACTGCTAAAGCCCAACTCCCACAGGAAGGCGGGGAGTTTTTGGTAATCGTCAATGAGGCGGCTGGCGGTGATGCTGGCGGTGGTCGGGATGTTGAGGGCCGCGAAGACTTCGTTGGCACGGCGGATTTTGCGGCAAACATCGGGGAGGCCGCGGTTGGCCTCGTGGCGCCGGGCGTCGTGGGCGTCAACGGACATGATGACGCTGGTCAGGCCCTGGTCGGCTAGGTCGCGCATGTTGGATTCGGTCCAGAGGGAGCCGTTGGTGCAGAGCATGGGGCGGATGCCCTGGATGGCGGCGGCGCGGACCATTTCGCGGAGGTCTTTGTGAACGAGCGGCTCGCCGCCCACGAAGAGGAGGTAGCCGATGTGGTTTTTGACGCAAATATCAATGACATCGCGGGTTTCTTCGAGGGTGACGCTGTGGCGTTGGGGGGGGTCAAGCTTGTCGCGGGCGAAGCCGCAGAAGCCGCATTGTGCGTTGCAGATATTGGTGATGGCAAACTGGAGGTAGCCGGGGCCTCCATGATCGAGGACTTCGCCGGCAAGCTTGAGAAAGGACTTTTTCTGCGGGACGACCGGGGGCCGCGACAACGCGACCGGGACCCGCGCGGTCTTGGGCGCGGAAGGCGGTTCGGCTGTCAGCGTGTTCATCTTATGAAACAGATTCGATTAGGATAGCACAGTGACTTGATCAAGTCTATTTGGGGGGCATCAAGTGACGGGAGCCTCCTCTCCCCTGCCCTCCCCTCCACAAGTGTGTGGAGGGGAGGGAGAAGATGCCGGTCAGGGGAACAAGGCGCGAGCCGCGGGGAATCACGACATCACCAATCACTTCTCTTTGAGGTTGGCGAAGATTTTGTCGGCTTGTTCGAGGCTTTCTTTGGCGCCGATGTCGAACCAGATTCCGGGGACGCGCCAGGTATAGACGGGGGTGCGGGTGTAGAGCCATTGGACGAGACGGCCGGGCTGGTCGGGGTTGTTGCCTTCGGCGACGTACTGGCGGATGAGGGGAAGGACGGCCTTGGGATAGTAGTAGAGGGCGATGCCGGTCAGAGTGCTGGTTGGATGTTTGGGTTTTTCTTCGAAGAATGTGATTTTGCCGGCAGGGTCGAGGGTGATGGAATTGTATTTTTTGATTTCTTCGAGGCTGCCGACGTCATAGACGGCCAGGACGGGGGCATTGATTTTGCGGCAGTAGCGGCCAAAATCTTCGAGGCTTTGGCTGAAGAGGTTGTCGCCGGCGACGACGATGAGATCGTCCTGGATGTTTTCGCGGGTGAGGACAAGGTGGAGGTCGCCGATGGCGCCGAGTTTGTTGGTGTCGTCGGTGGAGGCGTCGTTGACGATGGTGAAGTTCAATTTGGAATTGCCGGCGCGGTAAGTGTCGGACCAGGTTTGGAACTGGGCGGCGAACTTGGCGTTGGTGACGACGTAGATGCGATCAATGCCGCCGATGGGGGCGAGATTGTCGAGGACGTATTCGATCATGGGCTGTCCGGCGACGGGCAGGAGGGGCTTGGGGCGTGTGAGGGTGAGCGGATAGAGGCGTGTAGCGTAACCGGCGGCGAGGATAAGGACTTTCATGAGTTGAGTTTTTGCGTTCGAGTTGGGATCGAGTTTTCTATTGGATATTTGAGCGGCGCGGCTGCACCGCCCTGCCTGGTCAGGAATTGGCGAACAGGCCCGGGGCGGCGGATTTGGCCAGCGCCTGCGAGCGTTCGAGGATTTCCTTACCAGATTCGCAGTTCAAGGCAAAATCGGCGAGGGCCTTGGCCTGCTGCATGTTGAGGCGGCGAATGAGGAATTTGATTTGCGGCACGAGCGATGGGGCGGTGCTGAGTTCGTCCACTCCCAGTCCGAGCAGAAGGGGGGTGAACGCGGGGTCGCCGGCCATTTCGCCACACAAGCCGCACCAGATGCCGACGCGGTGTGCGGCGTCGGCTGTCAATTTGATGAGTTTGACAACGGAAGGATGGGTTGGCTCATAGAGATGGGCGATTCTTTCGTTCAAGCGGTCCACGGCCAGCGAGTACTGGATCAAGTCGTTGGTGCCGAGGCTGAAGAATTGGCAGCGGCGGGCCAGGGCGTCCGCCGCGAGGGCGGCGGAGGGGATTTCAATCATCGTGCCGGTGGGGATTTTTTCGTCGAAGGGAATTTTCTCCGCGCGCAGTTCGGCCTTGTATTCCTCCAGGAGGGCGTTGGCCTTGTCGAGTTCGCCGATGCCGGAGACCATGGGGTACATGAGCTTGACGTTTCCGTCCGTGCTGGCGCGGAGGATGGCGCGGAGTTGGGCGCGAAAGACGTCGCGCTCCTCGAGGCAAAAGCGGATGGCGCGCCAGCCGAGAAAGGGGTTCATCTCCGGGGGGAGCTTGAGGTGGGAAAGGAACTTGTCGCCGCCCAAATCGAGAGTGCGGATGATGACGGGCTGGGGTTTGAGATCGGAGGCGAGCTGGCGATAGACTTGGAACTGATCCTCTTCTGTTGGAAGGGACTGACGGTTGATGAACAGGTATTCGGTGCGGAAGAGACCGACGCCCTCGGCGCCGTGGAACTTGACGGCTTCGAGGTCGCCGATTTGTTCGATGTTGGCAGAGAGGACGATCTGTTTTCCATCGAGCGTGACGGCCGGGAGGAACTGCATTTCGTGCAGTTTCTCTTCAATTGTCGCGCGGCGGCGGGTCAACTGCCCGTATTCGAAGAGGGTCTGGTCAGTCGGGTTGACAATGATCAGGCCGCTGTACCCGTCCAGCAGCGCGTTGGCGCCGGTCTGGAGTTTCTTGCTGGCGCCTTGCAATCCCACGACAGCGGGCAGTTGCAGGGAGCGGGCCATGATGGCGCTGTGGGAGGTTTTGCTGCCGATGTCGGTGGCGAAGCCAAGGGTGTTTTTGCGGTTTAGGAGAGCGACCAACGAGGGGGGCAAATCTTCGGCGACCAGGATGCAGGGTTCCTGGGTGGCCTGGGGATCGTGCTGGGGCCGGCGGCCCATCAGGTTGTCGAGGATGCGGGAAGCGACATCGCGCATGTCGGTGGCGCGCTCCCGCAAATAGGCGTCATCAATCGAGCGAAGGGTTTCCTGATATTTTTCGGCAAATTCGTGGAAAGCGGCTTCCGCATTGATTTTCTTCTGATAAATCGCATTGGTGACGGAATCAATCAGGGTGGGGTCTTCGAGGACGAGGAGATGGGCGTCGAAGATGCTGGCGTCCTTGGAATTGAGGGCCTGGCTGACCTGGTGTTGGACATGGAGGATTTGCTCGCGGGTCTCCAAAAGGGCCTGTTGGAGCCGCTGCACTTGGGCGGCGAGGTCCGATTCGGGGACATCGTAACGGGGGATTTCCACGGTGGCCTGGCGCAGCACCAGGAGCTTGCCGCGGCAAACGCCGGCGGAGACAGGAATCCCCTTGTACACACGTTCAGCGCTTAACAAAGGATCCGACATGAGGATTTCTTACTCCGAAACCTCGCGGTTGCAAAGCAATTCTTCGCATAAAATGGCTGGGACTGCGCGTCTTAATCTTCCCTTAAGGTCCGCTGTGGCAAAGTGTCGCGTGAAAAGAAAGCCGTCGCGCGGGTTGCAGATGACCGCCGAAGGCCGTCCAGCGATAAAGAACGAAATAGCAAATAAACAAATAAACTCAATGAGAGGAGAATTATCCATGAAACTGAAAACAATGTTAGGGGTTTGCGGGATTGCCACCGCGCTGTGTCTATCGGCCGGAAGCCTGCTCGCCCAGGGCCCTGGAGGCGGCGGTCCCGGCGGTGGCGGCGGTTTTGGCGGTGGAGGCCCCGGCGGTGGCGGCGGTTTTGGCGGCGGGAATTTCGATCCGGCGCAGTTCCAGCAACAGATGCAACAGCAGATGTTGCAACAATATCAAGTATCCCTGAACGTCACCAATGATGATGAGTGGGCGGCGATTTCGGCGCTGATTCAAAATGTGATGAA
>Ga0182030_10002336_pt1 | contig 40119 bp, 34 predicted proteins | sample 812S3MmetaG_FD_121299 | JGI IMG/M metagenome (GOLD analysis project Ga0182030, IMG submission 121299) | Permafrost microbial communities from Stordalen Mire, Sweden - 812S3M metaG (Illumina Assembly) | ecosystem: Environmental > Terrestrial > Soil > Wetlands > Permafrost | place: Sweden...
CCGGTGGCGGCGATCGACAGCCACGAATATTCCGACCATAGGCTTCCCGATGCCGGCAGGAACAGCAAGCCCGCGACCACTACCGCGCGCAATACCGCTGGAGCCGCCATCGGTTCGAGCACCACCATGCAGGCCAGAGTGGCAGGAACGAAGATACCTGCTGGACGAAGTCCCAGAAACAGCCCGAGAGCGATTCCACTGAGCCAGGCGTAGCGCAGGCCGGCCCGGTCGACCGCCGCGCACATGGAAGCCAGCGCGAGGAACGCAAAAAGCCCCTCGGCCGCATGATGGTCGGCAAGTCCGAGGTGTGTGAGCCAGAGGAACGCGCCGGAGCCGGTGGCCATCCAGAGGGCGGCGAAGGCTCCCGCGGCCACGCCATAAAGGCGGCGCGCCAGAAAGAATGCGGGAATCGGAAACAGCGCGCCGACGATGGCGGGCAGCCACGCGGCCACGCGATCGATCAACTCCGCCGCAGGCGAGCCCCACCCGAGTATCCAGGCGGGCGTGGCCAGCATGTAGTCCCATACCGGCCCGGTGGGGACGGCCTGACCGCCGGGGAAGAGCGCGCCGGGGTCGAAGCCGGAGCGGTGCGGGAAATGCGCCAATAGATTGTGAACCGTGCGCACGTGGTACCAGGCGTCGGGCTCCTGGAAGTTGACGATCCCGCGCGTAAACACCACGCCATAAGCTGGCGCCACGCGAAGGGCAAAGGCGATCGCCATGGAGACGGCGAGTACCAGGATGGTGGCGGTGCGCGATGAGGTCGGGTGTTTCACGCCTGGGAAGTAAGCCGGTTCTCAATTATAACTGTCCAAGGGCCTCGCCCTTGAAATCGCTGCGCGATTTGGAAGGCAGCAGCGGCCCCTTCTTCGGGTCCGATGAAGTCTTGACCCGTCCTGACGGGCCTGTCGGAAGACAGAATGCGGCTCGGAGCGCCGGGTACGCTCATGGACGCAGTTGCCCTTGCGTCCGCTGGAGAACGACGCAAACCGGAGCAGCATTTCATTAGATTCTTGGCTGTCATTTCGTAAACCGAAATACTTCACGAATTGGCGTATGTAATGGAGATTCTCGGCGCTACCCACCGGATGAAACTGCTCGATTTCGTTCGCCTGCTGCCGGAAGGCGATGTGACGATCAAGTCTCCCGACCCATTCTGACTTCCGACAGCCCCGTCAGGGGCTGTCAAGACTTCATCGGACCCGAAGGGGCCGCTTCTCTCTTCCAAATCCCGAAGGGATTTCAAGGGCGGAGCCCTTGGTTGAGACGCTGCCGCCCCAGAAATGGCAAAATAACGAAGAGCCATGCCCGACGCCGATCCGAATCCCGTAGCCGCGCCCAGAGGAGCGCCCATGCGCATGGGCCGCTTTCTGCTGCTTTTCGGGATCAGCCTGACGGTCCTGTTCGGTCTTTTACTGGCGCCTCCCACGGAGCCCGCGATTACGCGTTTCACGCGCGGTTTGGTGACCGTTTCGGCGGCACTCATACGGCTTTTCGGGGGGCGCGCGGTGGCGATCGGGGACCTGCTGCAAGATCCCCTGAACCATTTCGCAATCCAGATGGCGTACGGTTGCAACGGCGCCCACGTCACCATTCTGTTGTGGGCCGCGGTGCTGGCGTTTCCGTCCACGTGGATGCAAAAAGTCAAGGGACTGGCGGCCGGTACGGCGGCCATTCATGTTGTCAATCTGGTCCGCTTCATCAGCTTGTTCTACGTGGGCGAGTACAATCGCGCCTGGTTCGACTTCGCGCACCTGTACTTGTGGGAGAGCCTGATGATGATCGATACGCTGGTGATCTTCTGGACGTGGGCCCACTTCGTGCGCAAGTCCGGACAGGCAAATGCGGGCTAACCGCTGCCACCGGGGTGCCGGCCTGCACAACCTTTGGCTGCAATGTAGGACATGCTTTAGCCTGTCCAGGCGAGCAGGGCTCGCCCGCGCCGGCAAGAGTGTCGGCGCCGGCAGGCAGGAGTGCCTGCGCCACTCCGGGAGGGAAATTGGAAGTCCGAGGGATGGGTTCGCGCATCTTTTTTGGCGGGCTGAAGCCCGCCGCAGACTAAAGTCTGCTCCACCAAGACTGGACAAGCTAAAGCACGTCCGACAAGAGCAAGACTGGTGCAAATGAGACAGCCCGCTAGTCCGCAACTGCGCTTCCTGCTGCGGGGCTCGGGATTGTTTGTCGTCATGCTGGTGGTTTGGTGGTGGGTGTTGCTCTCTCCCATGCTCGCGGGATTGCGGCTTTCGACGGGCGCGGCGCTGTGGCTGATGCCCGGCGGCGGGACCGCCTCGGGCGTCATCTTACAGCCCGATGGCGACTGGCTGCTGCGGGTTCCGCTTCCCGGATTTCTAGCCAAGCAGGAGGCTGTACAGCGAGCTTACGGCCGTAAGCCAGGAGCGCCGCCGGTGAATGTCCGGGCGTTCCGGCTGACGATCGGCGAGACCATTCCGAAGTTTTTCACTCTCGGGTTTCCGCTGTTTTGGGCGCTGGTACTGGCCGCACCGCCCTCGCGGCGTGTGTGGCGCGTGTTGGCCATCGGGACCGGCCTGCTGGCCCTGTTGGCGCAACTCTCGCTGCTGCTGTATGCCGCCTATTCCATCGAGACCAATCTCCAGTTGGTGACGTCGAGCGTGCCCGCGGCCCTGTGGCGCAGCGTCGAGTACTTGAACGTCAACGTGGCGCCCTATGTGACCCCGCTGTTTCTGGCGGCTTGGCTGAATACTGAGCTGCGCGCGCAGATTTTTTCGTGGGGCGTGGAGCCCGAGCCGGCGCCCGCGCCCGCTGTCGAAGCGGACAAGCCGCGGCGCGGGCGATACCGCGGAAAGTAGGACTCTCCCGTTTTTCCCTGGTAAGCTGAAGACAACATGAGGATTCTGGTAGTCGAGGATGAAAAACGCATCGCCGACTTCCTGTGCCGCGGTCTGCAAGGCGCGGGATATGCCGTGGACGCCGCGCCCACCGGCACGGCGGCGCTGGAGAACGTGCACTCCACAGACTACGATCTGGTGATCCTGGATCTCATGCTGCCCGATATGGATGGGCTGCAGGTGCTGGAGAAGGTGCGCAACCGCAAGACCGGTCCGCCGGTCCTGATTCTGAGCGCACGCGGGACGTTGGACGATCGCGTGCGCGGGCTCGAACAGGGCGCCGACGATTACCTGGTGAAGCCCTTCGCTTTCGTGGAATTGCTGGCGCGCGTGCGCGCCCTGCTGCGCCGCGGCCAGCCCACTCCCGAGAAGCTGCAGGTGGCCGACCTGACGCTCGATTGCATCCGCCGCAAGGTGCTGCGCGGCGCCGAGACCATCGACCTGGCGCCCAAGGAGTTCGGCATTCTGGAGTACATGATGCGCAACCGCGGCCGTCCGCTGAGCCGCACCATGATCGTGGAACATGTGTGGGATATGGATTACGACGGCCTCACGAATATCGTGGACGTGTACATCCGGCACCTGCGCAGCAAGATCGACGACCGGTTCCAGCTGAAGCTGATCCAGACCGTGCGGGGCATCGGTTATATGATCGAAGTGCCCGAGAAGCCCGCCGAACAGCCGCAGGTGTGACGTGATCAAGCTACGCGATCTCCGCCGCCTCTCGCATCAACTGCGCCGGCGCATGATCGCGGTTCGCGGCCTGCGCACGCGGCTGATGGTGGCTTCCGCGCTCTTCTTCGCCATCTTTCTGACCGGGTTGGCGGCCCTCTTCCATGCGCGTCTGGAGAGCGCCCTGAATACCCAGGCAGAAGACAAGCTCAAGGAAGAATGGGCCAGCCTGAAGGCCGGCATGTTGCGCATCGATACCGGCTCGGTGGAAGGGCCGGTGAAGGGCCAAAATGGGGCGGCTTGGTATTATGACGAGGACGACCCGGACGAAAAAACCGCCGTTCTCGATATCCAGAAAATCTTTCTGATTACCGACCGGGACGGTAACGTCCTCCAGGACGTGAAGAGCGGCGACCGCCAGGTCTCGTCGACCTACGAGAGCATTGGCATCGAGAAACCGGCCGTCGTGCGCTCCCGGGTGGCACAGCCCCGCAAAACCTTCTGGTCCGTAAGGAAGGATCCGGACGGTGACCGCTACATGATCCTCTCCGGTGTCATTCAGGATGAAGGCCGCTATGACCCGGGCCATCATGTGCCGTATTACATCTCAATCGGAACGTCTCTCGCCAGCAACGACCGGACGTTGAGCCAGTTCACGCTCATCTACGTGGCCGTCATCCCCGGCGCTCTCATCCTGGGGTCTTTCCTCGGTTGGGTGATGGCCGGACGCGCGCTCACTCCGGTGCGGGACATCGCGCGCGCGGCGCAACGCATCTCCGGGTCGAACCTGAGTCTGCGCATTCCCACGCGCGAAACCGGCGACGAGCTCGACTATCTGATTCTCACTTTCAATCGCATGATCGACCGGTTGGAATCGTCCTTCCAGCAGATGAAGCAGTTCTCCGCCGACGTGTCCCACGAGTTGCGCACGCCCATTACGGCGATTCGCGGACAGCTCGAAGTGGCGCTGTTCACGGCGCAGACGGTGGACCAGTATCGCGAGGCGATGTTCAACGCGCTGCAGGACATCGACCGGCTCTCGCAGATTGTGCGTGCGCTGCTGCTGCTCTCGCAGGCCGAATCGGGGCAGGTGGTGCTACAGAAGTCGCGCATCGATCTGCGCGATGTGGGGGCCGACCTGGTGGACCAGTTTCAAATTCCGGCCGAAGCGGCCGGCATACGGCTGACGGCGGATCTGCCGGCGGAGTGCTTCATCGAGGGCGATCGGGTGCAGATCGAGCGCATGATCACCAATCTCCTGTCGAACGCCTTGAAGTTCACACCGGAAGGCGGCGAGGTCCGCCTGCGGGCGAGAACTTCGCCGGAGTTCGTGGAGATCGCAGTGGAGGACACCGGCCGCGGCATCGCCACCGAATTCCTGCCGCATATCTTCGACCGTTTCTATCGCGTCCCCGGTTCCGGCAGCGCGCCGGGTCCGGAGCAGGGGCTGGGACTGGGCCTGAGCTTCGTCGCGTGGATCGTGAAAGCGCACCACGGGAAGATTGAGGTGGAGAGTACGCCGGGCAAGGGGACGCGATTCGTGATTCAGTTCCCGGCGCCGGGAGTGGGGACGGACACGATGGAACTGGCGGGAGAGCCGGCGGCCTGATGGGCTGCGCCATTTTTGTGTGGCAGGCAATCTTGCCTGCAGGCGGGCTTTCCAGCCTAATGCCCCATACTTTTCTCGTTTCCGGGCAATTGCACAAGTAGTGGGGCGGACGCCCTCGATCGCAGCGGACCCCCTGGTCGGCTCCTTGGTGTTCGCAGCCGACTGATTCTTCACGCACGGGCGGGACGAGGGCGTCCCGCGCGGATCAGGGGGTCCGCCCCACCAATTTATTCGTAAGGCGGCGGCCTAAAAGGCCGCCTGCAGCCAGGATTGGCTGCCACACAAGACGCTATGCCTTGCCGGGCGCCAGGAATCGCTTGATGAAATTGGTATCCAGCCGCCCCGCCCGGAAGTCCTCGTCCGCCATGATCTTCAGATGTAGCGGAATCGAAGTGTGGATCCCTTCCACGATGAACATTTCGAGCGCCCGCCGCATGCGGTCGATCGCCTCGCCGCGGTCGCTGCCATAGGTGACGAGTTTGGCCACCAGGGAATCGTAGTACGGAGGAATCACGCAATCGGTGTACGCCCAGGTATCCACCCGCACGCCGATTCCACCGGGCAGATGAAACCCTGTGATCCGCCCCGGCGAAGGCACGAACGTGTCCGGATTCTCGGCGTTGATACGGCATTCGATCGAGTGGCCGCGCAGTTCGACCGGCCCCGGCAGAATGTCGGCGAGCCGCTCCCCTTGCGCGATGCGGATCTGGCTCTTGACGATGTCGATGCCGGTGACGAACTCCGACACTGGATGCTCCACCTGCACGCGCGCATTGACCTCGATGAAGTATAGCTTGCCGGTTTCGTCCATCAGGAACTCCACCGTGCCCGCGTTGCTGTAACCGGCCGCGGAAATCGCCTTGCGCAGCGTTGTCGAGATCTCCGCGCGCAACGTGTCCGTCATGGCCGGGGACGGCGATTCCTCGACCAGCTTCTGATGCCTCCGCTGGATGCTGCATTCGCGCTCGCCCAGAATCTCCACGGCGCCATGCTCGTCGGCCAGAAGCTGGAACTCGATGTGGCGGGGCGCGCCAATGTACTTTTCCAGATAGACGTCGGCCGAACTGAAAGCCGCCCCGGCCTCGCTCTGCGCCTGTGCGAAGAGCGGCGCCAAATCCTCGGGCCTGGTGACCACACGCATGCCACGTCCGCCGCCGCCGGCCGACGCTTTGAGAATCACCGGATAGCCGATCCCCTCCGCCAGTTCCAGCGCCTCCTCGGGCGACTTCAGCACTCCGGGCGACCCGGGCAGCACCGGTACGCCCATTTCGCGCATGAAGGCGCGGGCGCGCTCCTTGATGCCCATCATGCGGATCACGTCGGGACGCGGTCCGATGAACTTGATGCCGGAAGTTTCGCACACCTCCGCGAACGCGGCGTTCTCGCTGAGGAATCCGTAGCCGGGATGGATGGCGTCTACATCGGTGATTTCGGCCGCGCTGATAATCGAGGGGATGTCGAGATAGCTGCGTGCGCTCTTGGCCGGTCCGATGCAGATCGCCTGGTCGGCGAAGCGTACGTGCGCGCTGTAACGGTCGGGCTCGGAATAGACCGCGACGGTCTGGATCCCCAATTCCTTACAAGCGCTGATGACGCGGACGGCGATCTCGCCCCGGTTGGCGATGAGGATCTTCTTAAACTGCACGGACGGCAAAAAGAGCCTCCCCGTACTCTACCGGCTGCCCGTTCATGACCAGCTTGCTCTCGATGATGCCCGAGGTTTCAGCCTCGATTTCGTTCATGAGCTTCATCGATTCGATGATGCACAGCACCTTGCCCGGCTGAACGCGCTCGCCCACGCGGACGAACGGCGCGGCGTCAGGAGAGGCCGATTCATAGAACGTGCCGACAATGGGCGACTTCACCAACACCAGATTGGGGTCGGCCGGTTTCTCCTTAGGCGCCTCGTGGTTCATCGCAGGCGGCGCGACCGCGGCGACGGCGGGGGGCGCAGCGGCGTAACTGGGGGACATCACGATTTCCTGGGGCGCTGCGAAGGAAGCTCGCCGGATGCGTACGCGATTTTCGCCGCGCTGCACTTCCAATTCGGCGATGCCGGTTTCCGCCGCCAGGTTGATCAATTCTCGTATTTCATCTACTGTCACAATGGAATAGCTTAGCAGACCGTAGGGGGGATTTGGGAGTGGTCGTGGGGGAAATCCCCTATTGGCCGGAGTGTTCGCTCCAACGCCGGCAAGGGAAGTCACACGTCAACGGCGCCGCCGGCTCGCACGATTTCAATCGCATGACGTACTTCAGCCGCGATCTGCGATTGAAGGCGAGCCCAGCGCGGTCATCGGGATGACATGCGGGCTCCGCCCCGATTCACTTCTTCCCTAATCCCATATCTTTCCTGAGGCGGCTTACAATAGCGGAGGCGATGCGATCCAGTTCCTTCGACGAAGCGTCCTTCGGAAGGTCGTATACCGACCAGAGCACCTGGCGCGATTTGGTCCCCACCACGAATACCATGCCCTTGCTGCGGGTCACGTTAGAATTGTCGGCGGGATTGTCGAGTTTGTTCGCCGGCGCCATGATGGAGCCCTTGGGCGCGTCGACCTTTTCGCCTTCCTTAACGTCGGGCTTCTCGGCGGGCGGTGGCGCCAGCAGGGTATCCAATTTCTGCTGCAGCGACGCGCCCACGTGGTCGGTGATCACCGCGTCGGCCATTTTCGGGTCGGTGACGATGACGAAAACGTGTTCGCCAGTCAGTGTGTTGGCCAGGTATTGCTCCAGCCCGTGGGCCATCGGCAGCACGTACACCGTATGCACGTTCCCCAAGTCGGCCCCACTCAATACCGCGGCGCAACTCATGAGGAGGAGAACTATCAGTTTGCTTGATTTCATCGCCTGTTCCATTATGACGCTGCCGGCGGCCAAAAAGTCGGCCGCACAATCGCATGTATAAAGGCAACTCGATCACGGTCATCATCCCCTGTCTGAATGAAGAAGCGGGAATCGAAAAGGTATTGCGCGCCATGCCGGAGTACGTCGACGAGATTATCGTGGTGGATAACGGCTCCACGGACCGCACGGCGGAAGTGGCCGCGTCCCTGGGCGGCAAAGTCATCCGCGAGGAATTGCGCGGCTACGGCCGGGCGTACCGGCGCGGGTTTTCGTGCGCCACCAGCGATCTCATCATCACTCTCGATGGCGACCACAGCTACCCTGTCGACGGGATCTCGTATCTGCTGGAAGCTTTTCTGCATCTCCACGTCGATTTCCTGAACGCCTCGCGGTTTCCCGTGCACGACAGCAGCGCCATGAGCTTCAAGCACAAGTTCGGCAATCTGGTGCTCTCGCTGGCGACGTCGATTCTGTTTTTTCACTGGGTGCGCGATTCGCAATCCGGCATGTGGGTTTTCCGCCGCTCCATCCTGCAAGACATGAAGCTGGAAGCCGACGGCATGGCATTTTCGGAGGAGATCAAGATCGAGGCATTGCGCCATCCGCGCATCCGTTTTGGGGAGATCTCGATTCTCTACTCCACGCGATTGGGCGAGAAGAAGCTGAATCCGTGGCGCGATGGGGTTCAGAACCTGGTCTTTCTCGCGCGGAAGCGGTTCTTCCGGTGAGGGGTATTAGCTATCGGCTTTCAGCTGTCAGCTATCAGCCGGATCGCCAAGCGGGACGCGGACCGTGGAAATCGGAAACTCGTTGGCGAGAATATGTCACCACGGAGCCACAGAGAAACAGAGAAAACCTTAAGAGCGAGTTGGCCAAGGCAAGAGCCAGTTGCTCGCCTTTCCGTAATTTTGAGCTCACGGAGGTTGGGGAGGCCACAGAGAAAAGAGCTGGGGCTGAAGTTTCTGGAGAGCTTTGGAATCGCTGGTCAGCCCGAGCCTATGGGGCGGACCCCCTGGTCCGCGCGGGATGCCCTCGTCCCGTTCTTGGTACCGCCCGGGGGACAATTGCGAACGATGGCGTCCGACCCACGGTTTGTGCCAATCGTCTTAGCCTCTTCAAACTTCGCGAAGCGGTCAAAAGCGCATTTGAGCCGCCGATGAACGCCGATAAACGCCGATCGAACAAGAATCTTCTTATCGGCGTTTATCTGCGTTCATCGGCGGCCAATATTGGTTTCCATCGAAGCGAGGCGCCCCATGATTAGCGCGATCGTGCCGGTGTGGAACGGGCGTGAGCTACTGATGCGCCTGCTCGATTCGCTCGACGCGCAGACCCAGCCCATCGGCGAACTGCTGGTGGTCGACAACGGATCCGCCGACGGCGCTCCCGAGGCCGCGCGCCAGCGGGGGGCGCGCGTCATTGCCATGGGCCGCAACGCCGGCTTCGCCGCCGCCGTCAATCGCGGGATCGAAGAGAGCCGCGGCGATTGGCTGGCGGTACTGAATTCCGATGTCGTAATGGCCCCCGACTATCTCGCCAAACTGCTGGCCGCCTGCCAACCCGGCGGCGCGTGGTTCGCCACCGGCAAGATTCTGGTGGCAGGATCGGCCGACCGGATCGACGGCACCTTCGACGCGATGTGCCGCGGTGGAACCTCGTGGCGCGTCGGCAGTGGCCGAATCGACGGGGCCATCTTCTCGGCGGGGCGGCAGATCTGGTCGCCGCCCTTCACGGCTGTGCTGCTTCGCACGGAAGTTTTTCGCCGCTCGGGTCTACTGGCGGAGAGTTTCGAATCGTACCTGGAGGATGTCGATTTCGGCCTGCGATGCGCCGCTCGGGAGCTGGCCGGCATCTATGTTCCGTCGGCGATCGCCTGGCATCGGGGAAGCGCGACCCTTGGCCGCTGGCATCCCGACACCGTTCGACGGATCGCGCGCAATCAACTCTTCCTGGTGGCTCGCCATTATCCGGGACGGCTACTGCGGCGTTGGTTCTGGGCGATCGCGGTGGCGCAGATTTTGTGGGGTGGACTGGCGCTGCGTCATGGAGCCGCCCTGGCATGGTTCCGCGGCTTGTTCCAGGGGCTGCGGCATTTCGGCGGCATGCGCAGATCCTGCCCACCGTTCGAAGGCAAGGCGTTGGAAACATTCGTACAATCGAATGAGCGCCTGATTCGCGACGTGCAGACATCCACCGGCTTCGATTGTTACTGGACGATGTATTTTCTTTTAACCGGCGGTGGGGCAAAGTGACACATGGATGACATAGGAATCGTCATCGTCACCTATAACTCGCGCGCCGATATCGGAGCCTGTCTGGACGCCGCCGGACAGAGCGGCGCCGAGATTGTTGTGGTAGATAATGCCTCCACGGACGGGACGCTGGGGGAAGTCCGCATTCGCGGAGTTCGACTGGTGGCGAACACTACGAACCGCGGCTTCGCGGCGGCCGTCAATCAGGGGTTCGCCGCACTGGCAACACCCTACGTGCTGTTGTTAAACCCCGATGCGGTGCTGATGGGAGGGTTGGACTCGTTGTGCGCAGCCTGCCGCATCCCAGGCGCTGCCGCCGCGGGGGGAAAACTGGTGGACGGGGAGGGCCGCGCGCAGATCGGTTTCATGGTTCGGCAATTGCCCACGCCCCTGATTCTCACATTGGAAGTTCTCTTGCTTAACAGGATCTGGCCGAATAATCCGGTCAACCGCGGATATCGCGGTCTGCAATTGAATTACAATATTCAAATTCCGGTGGAACAGCCGGCGGGAGCATTCTTGATGGTGCGCAGAGCAGTCTGGCAGGAATTGGGCGGCTTCGACGAGAGCTTTTTCCCTCTCTGGTTCGAAGACGTGGACTTCTGCCGGCGCGCGCTGAATGGGGGCCATCGATTATACTATGTTCCCGATGCCGTCGCCCGGCACCGGGGAGGACACTCGATCTCACAGCTATCAGTAGAGAAACGCCGCGTTTATTGGTATGGTAGTTTACTGAGATATTCAGCTAAACATTTCCGCCCAGGCTCCTTCCGGGTGGTGTGCATAGCCGTCGTAGCGGGCTCTCTTTTGCGGTGTTTAGGGGAAACAATCCTACAGGGGAGTTTCAGACCCCTGGCAGCATATGGGAAAGTCGTGCGGCACGCCAGCCGTTGTATTTTGTTCGGCTGGGGGGACGGAGCAGTACCGTCTGGCCCCGGATAGTTCAGGGTATAAGTTGATGTACAAAAAGCTCGGCCTCTCAGGTTCTTGTTCATGGCGCAAAACGACTTCGTCTCCGTCACGGTAGTCACCTACAACAGTGGCCGCTTCATTAAGCGATGCCTCGAATCGGTGCTTCAGCAGAAGTACCGGCTGAAGGAGGTGATTGTCGTCGACAATGCCTCCACCGACGGCACCATCGACATCCTGGAACAGTTCGAGGACCGCTGCAGCGTCTACTACAACGAGGAGAACATCGGTTTCGCCGCCGCGCAGAATCAAGCTATCAAACTTTCCAACGGCGATTGGGTCCTGACTTTGAACCCCGACGTCCTGCTGCTACCTAACTTTATTCAGGCGCTGGTGGACGCCGGTGGGCTCGATTCCCGCATCGGCGCGGTGTGCGGCAAGCTGCTGACGATGACGTCGCATTTCGAGATCCCCGAACAGCCCGTCGTCGATTCCACCGGCATCTATTTCAACCCCATGCTGCGCCACCTGGATCGCGGCAGCCAGGAAGTGGACAACGGCCACTACCTGCAATACGAATATGTGTTCGGCGCCACGGCGGCCGCGGCGCTGTATCGCCGGGCGATGATCGAAGACATTTCGCTCGACGGGGAATTTTTCGACACCGATTTCTTCGTCTATCGCGAGGATGCGGATGTCGCGTGGCGGGCCCAGTTGATGGGTTGGAAGTGCCTGTACGCGCCGTACGCGCGCGGGTATCATGTGCGCAAGGTCCTGCCCGGCAATCGTCGCGCGCTGCCGCCCGAGATTAACATGCACTCGGTGAAGAATCGCTTCCTGATGCGCATCAAGAATATCTCGCCCGGTCTCTATTGGCGAAACGCGCTGTCCATTACCACTCGCGACCTCATCGTGGTGATGTGCTGTCTGCTGTGGGAGCACACATCCTTGAAGGCGTTCTGGTTACTGGCGTGCAATCTCAAGCGGGTCTTGGCGAAACGCCGCCGCATTCAGTCCAGCCAGCGGGTGGACGACGAGTACATGGCGAGCTGGTTCCAATACGCGCCGGTCAGCAAGCAGGCGCCCAAGAAGATGGTTCGCATTCTTTCGCGCTCTGAAATCGCGAAGACGTAGTCCGTGCGTATCGCCCTTCTCGGCACGCGCGGTATTCCGGCCAATTACGGCGGATTCGAGACCTTCGCAGAGGAGATCTCCACCCGGCTGGCAGCCCGCGGCCACACAGTGACGGTCTATTGCCGCGAGCGCTTTTCCGCACCCACCTATCGCGGCGTTCGCCTGCAGTACCTCCCCACCGTTCGCCACAAGTATTTCGACACCATCGCGCACACCTGCGTCTCCACCCTGTATCTGCTGGGACACCGCGTGGACGTGGCGCTCTATTGCAACGGCGCCAACGCGGTCTTCACCCTCTGGCCGCGCATTCTGGGCATGCCCGTGGCGCTCAATGTGGATGGCATCGAGCGCAAGCGCAAGAAGTGGAACCGTGTGGCCAAGGCGTGGTATCTGGTGTCCGAATGGCTGGCGACTTTCTGCCCGACCACGGTGATCACCGATGCGCTCACGATTCAGGACTATTACCAACAGAAATACGGCAAGGCGAGCGTCTTTATTCCCTACGGCGCCGAGCTGGGCAAAACCGATGGCAGCGCGAAGGTCCGCGAGTTAGGGCTTGAACCTGGACGCTATTTCCTCTACGTCAGCCGGTTGGAGCCGGAGAATCATCCCCTGGAAGTGCGAGAGGCATTCGAGAGTGTGGACACTTCGCTGAAGCTTGCGCTGATCGGCGACGCGCCGTACGCGCAGGATTACATCCGCAGGATACGCGACACGCGCGATCCGCGAGTGGTGATCCCAGGCGCGATCTATGGCGAAGGATATCGCGAGTTAGGCTCGCATTGCTTCGCCTACATTCACGCCACCGAAGTCGGGGGCACCCATCCCGCGCTGATTGAGGCGATGGGGCGCGGGGCGCTGGTGCTATATTGCAATACGCCGGAAAACGCCGAGGTGACGGGCGATGCCGGCATCCCTTTCGAGCCCTCGGAGTTAGCCGAAAAGATCCGCGCCGTACTGGAAATGTCCGAGGCGCAGCGCGAGGTGTTCCGCCGGAGCGCACTCGAACGCGTCCGCCAGCGCTATTCCTGGGATGCGGTGACGGACGCGTACGAGGCGCTACTGGGGAAACTGGCGGGCCAAGCGCGCTAAATGCTGGTTGCTACGGCACGACCGTCACTACTTTGCCCACAATTGCCTGCGTGCGGCCAGTAATGCTATCGAAAATCTCCAGCGTCGGAATCAGTTTGCAGGACGGCGGCGTGCTGGTTGCGGTTGGCGGCGGCACCAGGGGAATGGCGATGGTGGCGCGTATTTCGCGGCGGGCGTTGGCTGCCAGGCTCAGGTCGGTGTCGCTATGCAGATCGACCCCCATGCTCGTGCCGGGAGCGACGCTTACGGTTGCGGTTTTCAGGGACGTGCCGGCGCCATCGAAGTAAGTGACTGCCGCCGTGCAGACCACACCAATGGCGGTCGATACGGGACCGGGATTTAACAGGTTCAGTCGTGCGGTTTGACCGAATGCAATGCCTACTATGGGGGTGGTTTGCACGGTGTCCACGGGAAAGGTCTGAGCGGCGAGCGACAGTGCGCCCAGCGCCAGAACACACATCAAGCGAGTTGTACGGTACATGGTAATTTGTCTCCGAACAGAGTGGAATTTCGGCAAGGTCCGGCTGATTCGCGATCTTCGCCGCCGGTGCTAGCCGGTTCCGGAGCGGCAGTCTTCCCTCTGCTTACTCCGGTTCGTAGAGACTAACCCGGCGGAGTTTTGCGAGTTTCGCACATTTTTGTGCGCCATCATGCTTGTGCGCCATCATGGTCAATTCCAGTAGTTCCTATCCAGGCTCCGATACTGAACTGCCTCCGCCAGGTGTTTTGCGGACACCTGCTCTGCTTTCCCCAAATCCGCGATGGTGCGCGCCACCTTCAGGATGCGATCGTGCGCCCGTGCCGAGAGCCCCAACCGCCGCACCGCCATCTCGAGAGTTCGCTCCCCCGCTTCGTCGAGCGCACACAGCTTTCGCAATGCACTTGGGGGAATATGGGCATTGTAATAGCCCCGCTGTTGTTGGGTCATGCGAGCCTGCTGGATGCGTTCTCGCATCTCCGCTGACGAAATGCCGCCATCGTTGGCTCGCATCTCCTTGTACGGCACCGCGGGCACCTCAATGTGCAAGTCGATTCTGTCGAGCAACGGCCCGCTGATCTTGCCCAGATATCGCTGAATCTCCGCTCCCGTGCAGCGGCACTCCCGGGAGGCGTCGCCCAGGAAGCCACAGCGGCAAGGATTCATTGAAGCCACCATGGTGAAGCTGGCCGGGAAGGACAGCGTCATGTTACTCCGCGCCAGAGTCACCGTGCGGTCCTCCAACGGTTGGCGCAGCATCTCCAATACATTGCGCGCGAACTCGGGGAGTTCGTCAAGGTAGAGCACGCCGTTGTGCGCCAGGCTAACCTCCCCCGGCCGGGGCATACCGGACCCGCCGCCGATCAGCCCCGCGTCGGACACCGTATGGTGGGGCGCCCTCAGGGGCCGCTGCGACAGAAGACCGGTACCGGTGGGCAACAGCCCAGCCACACTGTGGATCTGCGTGGTCTCCAACGCTTCCTGAAATGTGAGGGGAGGCAAGATGCCGGCAAACCGCTTGGCCAGCATTGACTTACCGGAGCCGGGCGGCCCGATCATCAAGACGTTGTGGCCTCCCGCGGCAGCCACTTCCAGGGCCCGCTTGGCCGTCGCCTGGCCGCGCACGTCACGGAAATCCGGAACCGATCCATCGTCGGCGATCGCCGCCCGCGGACTGGGGACAAACGGCTGAAAGCGTTCCGGCTCCCGGAGGTACGCCGCGACCTCGGCGAGGTGGCGCATACCGAACACCCGAACCCCTTCCGTCACCCCCGCTTCAGCCGCATTGCCGGCTGGCACCACGATGTTGACGATGCCGTGCTGCCGGGCGCAGGCGGCGATGGATAGCACCCCTCGGACTGGGCGAAGGGTCCCGTCGAGCGACAACTCCCCTACGAAAAGATGCTGGCCGGCGTCCTTTACCACACCCATCGCACCCAGAATTCCGATGGCCATGGGCAGATCGAATCCGGCGCCCTCCTTGCGAACGTTGGCCGGCGCCAGGTTGATGGTGACGGCTTTGTTGGGGTAGCCGAAGCCGGAATTCAGCAACGCGGACTTGATACGTTCCCGGCTTTCCCGTACCGCGGTGTCGGGCATCCCAACTGTCACGAAGTCCCGAGCCGAGCCGTTGTACATGTCGACTTCTACGTCGATCACATGAGCTTCGATGCCGTACACGGCGGCAGACCGGGTTTGGAAGAGGGCCACGCGATATAGTGTGCGTCTCAGGGGAAAATCGCAGGGAAAACAAAATTGGCTCTTTCGTGTGGCAGGCAATCCTGCCTGCAGGCGGCCTTTCAGGCCGCCGTTTTCCAATATGTGACGAATTTCTCGCGTCTTCGGTGCATGGGCTCACGGAGACGAAGCCGAAGAAACTCCTTCCTGCGAGTTCCGCGCGCTTGGAAAGCTGAATCGGCAGGTCCCACAAAAGCGCGCCGACACGAGTGTCGGCGCTGCAGGCAATCGTGCCTGGCAGGAGTGCCCGCGCCACGTCCCGAGCGGCGCCTCTATGCCGCAAAGAGCCAAAGGCGAACGGTAGTAATACGCCCTTGCATCCGTGTCGCCGCCATTCCGGCTGACTCCCCAGGCTTATCGTCACACCCGGATGCGAACCTGAACGGATCCTGCCTTGTGTGTTGCCGGTCCGCGGACCGAAGTGAGCCATTCGGGTTGTTTCGCTGTTGCACCCGGCAAATAGAGTGGGAGAATGAGAAAGGCCGCTCGAAGAGTACCTCGCGGCATGCAGGGCTAGCCCCTTCGAGCCAGTATCTCTTGTCACCGCGAGTCCATCTATACTGATGGAGTCGCGAGGAGGCATTAAATGCAACGCTTCCGGATGTTGGCAGTGCTTGGCAGTTCATTTCTACTTTTTGGCGCCGGCCTGATTAGGGCGCAACAGCCGCCCGCTTTACCGCCGCCCGATCAGACGCTTGGTCCGCAACAACTTGAAAACCTGGTGGCGCCGATCGCGCTGTATCCCGATCCGCTGCTCACACAGATTATGGTGGCAGCCACCTATCCGTTGGAAGTGGTGCAGGCCTATCAGTGGATGCAGCATAATCCGGGCCTCACCGGTACCGCGCTTACCGAAGCCGCCCAACAGCAGAATTGGGATGCCAGCGTGCAGGCTCTGGTGGTCTTTCCAGATGTCTTGAAGCGCCTCAATGACGACGTCACCTGGACGACGAACCTGGGCAATGCTTTCCTGGCCCAACAGGCGGAAGTAATGGACGCCGTACAGAGGCTGCGCCAGCAGGCGCAACAGGCCGGCAAGCTGACCTCCAGTGCACAGGAAACCGTCACCACCGCGCCCGATCAGTCCGGCGCTCCGGCTATCGAAATCGAGCCGGCCGATCCCGACGTGATCTACGTACCGGCGTATAACCCCGCATGGATCTGGGGACCGGCGCTCTACTATCCGTACCCCGGCTGGTATTGGCCTCCGCCGTACGGCGCGGGAATCTACTTCGGCTTTGGCGGCGGCATCCGCATGGGACTCTTTTTCGGCGGCGGATGGGGCGGTTGGGGCGGTTGGGGTTGGCACCCGGGATGGGGTGGCCGTACCGTCATCGTCAACAACACGTTCATCCATCGCTACAATTTCAACTCCGCCCATTTAGAGCAATTGCACGGGAATTCGGTCTGGGCACACGATCCGTCTCACCGTGTCGGCGTACCGTACGCGCGGCCGGAATTGGCGAACCGATACCAGACTTCGGTGCGCGACAATCTGCGGACCAACGCCACCCAGCATGCGCGCCAGACAGTAGCGCCGTCGAACGAGCGTATTGGCAACCGCAGCGTCCCGCAGAATAGTTCGCGGGGTGGCGTTTTCGGTGGCATGGGGAACGGCCAGGCCGCCAGAATCAACAGCGATCACGGTTATTCCAGCCTGGGGGCCGGACGCACCGGCGGTGGTGGCGGAGGCGGAGCGCGCTCCGCACCGGCCGGCAGAAGGAAGTAACAAGGAGGCAGCCATGAAAACCATTTCCGCTTGTGCTCTTTTCGCGCTGACGCTCGCCACGTTGCCCGCGCAAACGCCAACCGCGCAGCCCACCTTCGCTGCGCCCGAGGAAGCCATTCGTGCGGTGGGCGACGCGGCCGAACACAATGACACCGCCGCCATGCTGAAACTGTTCGGCCCGGCGGGTAAGGATCTGGTGTCGCCCGCCGATGATGCCGGCGCGCGCGAAGACCGCGCCAACTTCGCCCGCATGCTGCACGAGAAGATGCAGGTGGAGCGCGACGCGACCAATCCCAACCGCGTGAGCTTCGCGGTGGGCAAAGAGGACTGGCCGTTCCCCATCCCCCTGGTGCGCGATAAGGCGGGCAAATGGCACTTCGACGCGGCCCAAGGGAAGACGGAAATTCTCGCCCGCCACATCGGGCGCAACGAACTGAATGCCGTGGAAGTGTGCCGCGGCTACGTGGAAGCGCAAATGCAATACGCCAATGTCGACCGCGACGCCCACGGCGGCCTGGAATACGCTCAGAAATTCGTCAGCTCACCCGGTAAGCAGGACGGGCTCTACTGGGAAGGCGCTCCGGGGAGTCTCATCCCCAAGTCCTTCGCGGGAGCGGCCGAAGCGGCCGAGGAAGCGGCCCAGGCGGGCAAGAAGCGGGAGCCTTATCACGGGTATTACTACCGCGTTCTGAAATCGCAAGGCCCGGCTGCTGAAGGGGGCCCGGTGAACTATGTGGTGAAGGGCGAGATGATCGGCGGATTCGCGCTGGTGGCCTGGCCGGCGGAGTACGGCGTGACGGGCGTCAAGACGTTCATCGTGAATCATCGCGGCATCGTCTACGAGAAGGATCTCGGTCCGGCAACGGGCGCGCTGGCGCGCCAGATGATGCAGTTCAATCCCGACAAGACGTGGCATCCCGTGGAGAAAGAGTAGGGAGCTATCAGCTATCAGCTATCAGCTATCAGCTGTCAGCTCGTGAGGGCGAGTGGTTCCAGGTCATGATCGTGCCGGCACGGCGACATTCTCAGCATCCATCCTAGGAACGGCGGTTGAGACGTTCATTTGGATGGGCTTGGCTGTTCAGGCCCAAGTGTTGGCAAGAGGGCTGGTCATAGCCGATTTGGTGAACTGCGCCGCAGGTGAAAACCCAACCGCGTCTTCGGGTCGCCGGCAACTCTGCCAGTCAACTACCGTTTATAGGATAATGCGGCTCCTGCGCTGGCAAGGAACCACCGAGTGCGCCGCGACTGCCGTTGAAGCCAAAGAGAGCTGGCAACTGTCAGATGGTCGGGGTCGAGCATCCAGCTGCGACGACTCGAAGCCGCTGATTTCAATAAGCCGACTGAAGCTGAGAGCCGACAGCTGAAAGCTCAAAGCCGACAGCTGACAGCTGACAGCTGACAGCTGACAGCTGAAAGCCGACAGCTGAAAGCTCTCAGTGCGTTGTCGCCGCCACCGCCAGCGCGATCAGATGTTTGATCCCCGGCACGATGCTGCTCGCCTCGGCGTTCTCCTCCAGACGATGCGGCATGTTCTCGATCACGGCTCCGACCGCGACGGCCGGGATGCCCATGCTCACCGCGATATTTGCATCGGTGGAACCGGCATCTTGCGGCTTGATCTGAGGGCTGCCGGGCTTGCGGAAGTAGTTGGCCGTCTCAACCGCGGTTTGCACCAGAGGATGGCTGAGCCGCTCCTCTCTCGGCCGCGTCTTGGAATAATCGATCCCCATCTTCTTCTCCATCCGGAAGCCGACGCCTTCCGCTTCGGCGGCATGGCGCGCGGTAGTAACTACGGCACTCTCCAGACGATCCTCGGTGCCGCTGTCGAGCGAGCGCAGATCCACGGTGAACCACGTCTCGCGTGGGATGGCATTCACCACCGTGCCACCGCCGAGCATTCCCACGTTGATGGTCGGCAGCTTGAAGGTCTCGAACCCTTCGGCTATGGGCGGCAGCGGAATCTCGTAGAGCGCGTTAATCGCCTTCGCGACGGCCTTGGACGGACTCGGCGCCCCGCGGCTTTCGAGCGTGTGCGCTCCCGGTGACGTGTAGAAGAATTTGAACTGGTCGATGCGGAACGCGCCGTACCAAACCTGATTCGAGGAGAGGTCGGTGGCGATGAACAGATCGGGCTTATAGCCGCTGGTCTCAAGCCAGTGCTTGGCTCCCAGAAGCCCAACCTCTTCCTGCACGGACGCGAGGAAGATGAGGTCGCCCTTGGTCTTGACGCCGCCGCGATCGAGGGCGCGGAACATTTCGAGGACGGCCATCAGGTTCGACGTGTCGTCGCCCACTCCGGGCGCCCGCAAAATGTCGCCTTCGCGTTTCACTTTGAGGTCGGTACCCTCGGGGAACACCGTGTCCGTGTGGGCCGCGAACACTACCGTCGGTCCGCCGCCTGTCCCTTTGCGGATGCCGCTCACGTTGGACCAATCGTCGGTGCGGATTTCCGTGAGCCCGAGCTTTTCCATCTCGGCGCGAATGTACTTGGCGCGCACCTGCTCCTTGCCGGAGGGCGCGGGTGTCTCGACCAGCCGGATCCACTCGTCGACAATCCCAGTCTCGCGGCCGTCCACCGACTGCAAGGCTTTGTGGACGTCAGGTCTTTCGAGCATCGATGGCTGGAACCAGCCATGCTGAGCGGCGAGCGGCACAGCGGAGAGCAGAAGGAGAGCGAGACCCCGCATTTGTATGAGCATCGAGAAATTATACTGCATCTGCGTGCAACGTCCGCCGACAATTGGTGCAAGGCGAAGGGACTGGAACCTCGTGGGGGCTGGCTTCAGCGGGAGGGAGGGCTCAAGCCCTCCGCAGACTGAAGTCTGCCCCACGACAGCTAGCGAGTCTGCCCCATGGCCGCTTCCTGGTAAATCTCCAGCACCTGGCGGGCGGTGCGCGACCAACTGAAGCGCGCCGCCTGCTCGCGGCCCCTCGTAATCAGAGTGGCGCGCAGTTCGTCGTCGAGCAGCACCTCGCGAATGCCGCGCACGATGTCGAAGACATTTTCGGGATTGATCAGGACGGCCGCGTCGCCCACCACCTCCGGCAACGAGCTCACATTCGACGTCACCACCGGAGTGCCGCAGGCCATGGCCTCGATCGGCGGCAGGCCGAACCCCTCATAGCGCGACGGGAACACGAAGGCTGCGGCAGTCTGGTAGAAGTACCGCAGAGTCTCAAAGGGGACGAAGCCCAGGAAGCGCACCACGTGCTCCGAACGGCTGCGAATTACCGCCTGCCGCACTGCCGGGTATTGTGAAATATTGTCGCCAATGATCACCAGCCGCAGATCGTGGTACGCCGGGTGCGATGCCAGTTGCCCGCGCACCACAGCGAACGCCTCCACCAGGCGCGGAATGTTTTTGTGGCGCCGGATGTTGCCGGCATAGAGCAGGAACGGGCGCTGGATCTGGTAGCGCTCCATGATGCGGCTGCGCTCTTCGTCCTCCCCTGCCCCATCGGATACGGAGAAGCCCGGGTCGGGAGCGTTGTAGACCAGGCGCAAGCGGTCGGACGGCACCCCCGCCAGTTGCTGTACATCCCGGCGGGTGGCTTCCGAGACGGCGATCACCTCGCTGGCGCGCGCCAAGCCACGCTTGAGGCGCAGGCGCCGCAATTGAATGCGCAGCTTGGAATGCTCCTCCCACTCGAACAGCAGATTGGCCAAATCGTGCACCGTCACTACGTAGGGCTGAATCATCAGCAGCGGCACGCGATTCAAGGGAACGTGCACCAAGTCGGGTGCCAGCCCGCGCAGAAACATCGGGAAGAACACGTTGTCGAGGTGGCGTTCGTCCTGGCCGGAGTAAATCGCTGTGCTGAAATTCTCCGGCAGGCCCATCAGGTCCCGCATGTCGTCGGGCCCGCTCACCAGCGTGTAGCGGTTGTTCTGGTCGATCGCGCTCAGCGCCCGCACCAGGCTGCGGATGTACGTACCGATGCCGAAGTCGCGGATACGGCGGGCATCGATGACGATGTGCAGAGGCGCCATTCTCAGGCCCGAACCGGATCGAGCTTCCAGGCGTACAGGGGGAATCGCGCGGTCAGCGCTTCCACCCTCTGCCGCACCGCGGCGATAGCAGCCGCGTCGGAAATATGGTGCAACACCTCGCCGATCAATTCGCCCACTTCACGCATTTCGGGTTCGCGGAATCCGCGCGTGGTCACCGCCGGAGAGCCCAGGCGGATGCCGCTAGGATTCATCGGAGGATTGGTATCGAACGGAATGGCGTTCTTGTTGACGGTGATGCGTGCGGCGTCGAGCGCCTTCTCGGCCTCCTTGCCGCGCAGGCCCTTGGAGAACACGTCGAGCAGCATCAAGTGCGTGTCGGTGCCGCCCGAAACGATGCGGAATTCCTGATCCATCAGGCTCTGCGCCAGCGTCCGCGCGTTTGCCACTACCTGCTTTTGATACTCCACGAAGTCCGGCTGCATCGCCTCCAGGAAGCAAACCGCCTTGGCCGCCATCACGTGCACCAGAGGGCCGCCCTGAAAGCCGGGGAAGACCGTTTTGTCGATGGCCGCGCCGAATTTCTCCTTCGCGAGGATCATTCCCGCGCGCGGTCCGCGCAGCGTCTTGTGCGTGGTGGAGGTCACGATGTCGGCGTATTCGCAGGGGTTGGGATGCACTCCCGCGGCCACCAGGCCCGCGATGTGCGCCATGTCCACCATGAAGAGCGCGCCTACGGAATCGGCTACCTGGCGGAAGCGCGCGAAATCGAGCGTCCGCGGATACGCGCTCGCGCCGGCGACGATCATCTTGGGCTTGTGCTCTTCGGCCAGGCGCTGCAGCTCGTCGTAGTCGATGCGCTCATCGTCTTTGCGCACGCCGTACGGAACTATGTGGTACGTTTTGCCCGAGAAATTGAGCTGATGGCCGTGCGTCAAATGGCCGCCGTGCGCCAGGTTCAGCCCCATGATGGTGTCGCCGGGCGAGAGCACCGCGCCATACGCCGCCTGATTGGCTTGCGAGCCCGAATGCGGCTGTACGTTGGCATACTCGGCCTTAAAAAGCTTCTTGGCGCGGTCGCGGGCCAGATTTTCCACGATGTCGGTGAACTCGCATCCGCCGTAGTAGCGCTTGCCCGGATAGCCCTCGGCGTATTTGTTCGTGAACACACTGCCGGTGGCATCCAGCACCGCTTGCGAAGTGAAGTTTTCGCTGGCGATGAGCTCGATCTGGGAGTGCTGGCGCTCCACTTCGTGCTGGATCGCCTCGAAGACCTCCGGGTCTACATCCGCCAGAGGCCGCTGCATCTGCTCAGTTACCGTCATGGTAAATCCTCCGAGGTTTGGAACTCGACGCTTGGAACTCGACGCTTGGAAAACTCAACGTTTGGAACTCAACGCTTGAGCCCTCTACGTTCGGCCGCGGAGGGCACTTCCAATGCTGGCCGCCGAATCGCTGACAAAAGGGCATAGCACGCGAGCCGCCGGACTGCACAAAAGGCGAGAAACCAATTTTACCATGCTAGAATTGGCAATTCCCCGAAAGAACCCCCGAAGGAACATATGCTTTGGAGTAAGCTCTTCATCCCGACATTGCGCGAGAATCCGGCGGAGGCTGAAGTTGCCAGCCACCAGTTGCTGCTACGCGCCGGATACATCCGCCAGCTCTCGGCGGGCATTTACAACTATCTGTTTCTGGCACAGCGCGCGCTCCTCAAGATCACCGCTATCGTGCGCCAGGAGATGGACGCCATCGGCGGCCAGGAAATGCTGCTCCCGGCGCTCAATCCAGCCGAAGTGTGGCAGGAATCGGGCCGATGGGACGTGATGGGCGACAACCTCTTCCGTCTCAAGGACCGCTTCGGCCGCGACCTGTGCCTGGGCATGACGCACGAAGAAGTGATGACCGTGATCGCGCGCGGCGAACTGCGCAGCTACAAGCAATTGCCGCAAATCTGGTATCAGATCCAGACCAAATTCCGCGATGAGCCCCGCCCGAAATCGGGCTTGCTGCGCGTCCGCCAGTTCATCATGAAGGACTCCTACACCTTCGACATGGACCAGGCCGGATTGGACGCCGCTTACGATCGCCACTACCAGGCATACTGCCGCATTTTCGAACGCTGCGGTCTGCGCTACCTGGTAGTGGAAGCGCACTCCGGGGCGATGGGCGGAAGCCAGTCGCACGAGTTCATGGTGGAGACCGACGCCGGGGAGGATTTCGTCGCGGTGTGCTCCGGCTGCGGGTACGCCGCCAACCTGGAGAAGGCCGTGGCGGAGCCGTCCGCTCCTCGTGCGGAGGACCCCGCGGGAGATCTGACTCCCGAAGAGTTCCACACGCCGGGCCGCAAAACCATCGCCGAGGTCTCCCAGTTTACCGGACTGCCCGAGACGTCGCAGATGAAGAGCCTGGTGCTGGTGGCCGACGGCAAGCCGGTGTTGGTGATGTTGCGCGGCGACCATCAGTTGAACGAAGCCAAACTGGGCGCCATTGTGAACGATCCGGAGTTCCGCACAGCGCGCCCCGACGAAATTCAGGAGTGGTTCGGCGCGGCGGCGGGGTCGTTGGGCCCGGTGGGCGTCAGGAATATGCCGATCCTCGCGGACCGCGCGCTGGCCGGCCGGCGCAACATGATCGCCGGCGCCAATCGCGACGATCACCATCTACGCCACGTGACGCTCGGCGAGGACTTCGAGGCTGAAATTCACGACCTGCGCCAGGTGGCCGCGGGCGACCTGTGCCATAAGTGCGGCGGCGTACTCGCCATCCGCAAGACCGTCGAGATCGGGCACATTTTCAAACTCGGGTACAAATACTCCGAGCCGATGGGCCTGCGCGTTCTCAACACCGACGGCAAAGAGGTCACGCCCATCATGGGCTCCTACGGGATCGGGATCGAGCGCATTCTGTGTGCCGCCATCGAGCTGTATCACGATAAGGATGGGATGATTTTGCCGCCGGCTATCGCCCCGTTCCAGGTGGTGATTACTCCCGCGAACCTGGCCGACGCCGCGCAGGCGGAAGCGGCGCGCCAGATCTATCGCGGCTGTCTCGATCTGGGGATGGACGCCGTGTTGGACGACCGAGACGAGCGGCCTGGAGTGAAGTTCAAGGACGCCGATCTCATCGGCGTGCCGTTCCGCGTGGTGGTGGGCAAGAAGCTGGGTAGCGGACTGGTGGAACTGGTCGAGCGCAAGACGCGCCAGTCGGTGGATGTCGCAGTGGATCAGGCGGCGGCAGCGGCGAAGGCTCGGCTGTAGGGGCGAAGTGTGGCAGGCAATCTTGCCTGCAGGCGGCCTTTCAGGCCGCCGTTTTCGGATACGGAACGAATTTTTCGGGCTTCAGCACCGCCACGCATGGCGATAACACTTCTTCAAACCGCCGCCGTCTTGGCCGACTTGTCCGGAAATCTTTCAGCGCCGACTCTGGGTCCGGCACGGTTTGGAAGATGTTCGCCGGTACCCTCGGCCAGTTCATAGGAGGGTGGAAAAGGCCAAAGCCGAGGGGGGCGGCCTGAAAGGCCGCCTGCAGCCAGGATTGGGTGCCACACGAAGACCCTACTCTACTTCATAGGGGCCTTCGGGAGCGCGATCAAGTTCGCCAGCAGTTGGTAGGCGCCGACCGTCCCCGCGGGCAGTTGGCGCCACAGTCCGAGCCCCAGGTAGATCCACTTGCCTTTCCCGTACTTGCATTCCACCAGGGAGCCAAGCTTCTCGCCGGGATTGTCCTTGAACGGGTCGGTCATCGACACGAGATCGACATACTCTGCATCTTTGTCGCCCAGGAAATAGAGGCCACGCTCCTGCACCCAGTCTGCCCACGCGGCCGCGCCGATCTTGTTCGGAAAATTGAAAATCGGATCGCCGGGTACGAGCACTTTCACGGGCGCAGTTTCATCCGTGACGCGATTGGAACTCACCTTCGCGGGATACGGACCGTAGTCCTCACGATTGAATTCCATCTTGTTGTACTGCACGATCATCGTGCCGCCGTGGTCGACGTAATCGAGCAACCGCCGATTGTAGGCGCGCAAATCTCCGCGGCGTTCGTAAGCGCGCACACCGGTGATAATCACGTCGTGTTTGGAAAGATCGCCCCACGCCAATTCGTCCTGGTCGATGTAACTGAGCTTCGCGCCTAACTGCTTGATCGCCGGAGGCACCGAATCGCCGACGCCGACAATGTACCCCACGTCAATACGCGGGACGGTCTTCACATCGACCACCTTCATGGCGATTTCCGCCGGCTCGATCACCTGCCGGCGCTGGACGTGCGGATACTCGATCTCCAGATATCCGCTGGTGAATTTGCGATCGCCGGTATCGGGCGACGTCACTACGGCGTGCAGCGTGTAGTTGCCGACTTTCGCCTGCGCCGGCACGGTCACCTGAAAACGCGCCGAGAGCGATTCATCCTCGTGGGTGAAGGCGATCTGCGCACTTGCCGGCGAGACCTTCCAACCGGCGGGAGGATCCAACGTCACGGTCGACTTGGCCGCGCCCTTGGTGCCGTTGGTCACCGTGACCACTACTTCGCGCTCGATGGGCTTGGCTGCGGCGCCCGCGGCAGGCGCCGGAATCACCGCCAGATTCGGCGAGAGACGCAGCGAAAAAGCAGGGACCACGTTCAACTCCATGCGCTTGTCGCCGAAATAGATGTCCTTGACGTAGCGATACTCCACGGGCAATTCCCGGGTGACCTCGACGCCGCCCGCCTTGATGTGGAAGATCGCGCGAAAGGGCGTGGGCGCGAAGGGAACGCCGAACGGCACGCTAGGGTCGAAGATCTGGATGGCTTGATTTTCGGGATGCTTCCAGTAGTTGTCGTCGAAGTAAGGCGAAGTCAGCTTCGCGTCCTTGGGTATGTGGACCTGTGTCGCGCAGGTGTACACCGCGTCCTTTTTTACGGGACCGGCGAGGCAATTGCCGGGACCGTCGAAGCCCGCGATCTCGACGCTGGTCACGGACACATCCGACGCGCCATGGTTGGTCGCCTGTAAGCGCAAGTCGACGGGCTGCCCTTCGATCACCAGCCCATCGTTGGCCAGCGCCTCGAAGGTGACGTCATGCGCGGCCAGCACGGCGTCCTGATAATCGCGCTCTTTGAGACGCAGACGGAAATCGATCTCATAGCGTGCCGAGTCGTCCAGGCCTATAGTGGCAAGCTGCGCGCGCAATGCGCGGATGGCAGTGAGACCGGCCTCGGTGGGCGCCGCGGTCCCGGCGTCGTTGCCATCGGCGAAGGCTTTTTGCGCGGCTTTGGCGTGGTTGAGAATCGCCGTCAGTGCATCGGTGAGCGCGCGCGGCGGATTCGGCCCGGCGTACTGCGCGGTGCCGTCCAGGCTGATGTCGACGCCATCGAGTACCGATGCCTCCGCCTTCTCCATCTGTCCGGCGATGGTGGTATCGACCAGCGAGTATCCGCCGCGTCCGCCGCCCGGAATATCGCCGCCACGAGCGGCGGCAGGAGCCCCTCGCCCCGCTGTACCGCCCTCGGCGGGGGCCGGAGCAGGACGGCGGCCACCGCCCGGAAAATCGCCGCCACGAGCGGCAGCAGGAGCCCCTCGCCCCGCTGCGCCGCCATTGGCGGGAGCTGGAGCAGGGCCGCGTCCGCCGCCAAATCCTCCGCCCACGCCGCCAACTCCCTGACATTTGTGATAACTGCGCGCATCGTTGGCGATGTCGGAATAGGTGCGGCCGAGCAGCGGGTCGTACGCGCCTGTGTTCACCGGAGTGAGTCGCGGCGTGGCCCCAGGGCCGGTCTGTCCCCGGCCACCGCCTCCAGCGCCACCCGCGAAGTAGAGCTTCTTCGGCTGCCAGGGCCGCAGGCCTTCCGCGATCTGTTCGGGATACATCGCGGGATCGCCGGCGGCGCGGAACGATTCACGCACCAGTACGGTGGTAGCCTCATGCGCGCGATCGCCGCCGCGTCCCTGAATGTTCATGGTGACGATCACGTCGGGGCGCAGGGTGCGCCAGAGCCGCACGTAATCGCCCACGATATCTTTGCGTCCCCACTTCCCGATCACCTCCTCCGGGTCGAACGAATAGCCGTAGTCGATGGCGCGCGTGAAATACTGCTCGGCGCCATCGACGCGGTGCGCCGAGAGCAGTTCGGACGTCCGCAGGACTGCCATGTGGCGAAACAACTCGGGCCCGATCTCGTTTTGTCCGCCATCGCCGCGATTGTTCTGCACGTCGATGACGCGCAGTCCCAGGCCGTATCCGAAATACGCGAACAGAGCGTTCGTCTCGTCGTCGGGATGGGCGGGTGCTTGCAGAAATGTTCCGGAGACGCTCAGTTTGCGCAGCGCGAGGCCGAGGGCGGTGTGCCCGCTGCCCGCTGAGGCCGGCGAAAAACTCAGGCGGTTCTGCGCGAACGCGAGGCCCGCCAGACTCGCCAGAGATACTCCTGCGAGCGTGAGCATTGACTTCCGGTAAGATCGCTTCATGGTGTACCCTCGGTTCTCAAAAGGATATCGCAGTCGCGTAGGATGTGCTTTAGCTTGTCCAGGCGAGCGCAGCTCGACCGGTATTTCGGACAGCTTCGCTGAACGGCCGGGCTGCCACCCGGCGGACAAGCCGAAGGAGTTCTCGCCAGTTGCGTTTGGCGTCCGTTCGCCCACAACATGGGGCCGCAGAATGTTTCGTTCCGGCAGGCGCCTGAAGCCTGTCCCACTTACCGCGCCGCGCGCAAGACTTCGCCGACCAAGGAAGCGTCCAGCCGATCCAGTCGACTCTCCTCTATTCCGCCCATGCGCCCGAGAATTCTGAGCGATGCCCACGCGTGGCCGGAATCCTTCCACTGTGCCATCTCGCGTAGCGGCTCTAGTGCCTCGTCGTGAAGCAACCGGAGAAGTTCCGGGTCGCGAGAAGCGGTCATGTTCATGAAGAGCATCGCGCCCTTATTGCGGTCGGTCCACGTCAGGGAGTGCAAGAGTGGGATAAAGCGCGGCGCCGGTATCTGCCTGGTGACCTCTGCGCCCACGGTGCAGAGCACTTCAAGCGCACGAACCGCATTGTTCCGAACGCCATCGTCGGAATCGAAAGCCGCGGCCACCAGTGCGGCGATCTGCGCCGGCGACCGGTCGGCGTATCCCAATGCCTGGGCAGCATATGCGCGCTGCCCGGAATCGCGCGATTCGGCAAGCACACGCAAAGCCATTGCGTTATGGGCGCGTGTCCAATCGCGCAGCTTGAGTTGATCGGCGCGCGATGCAGGGTCCTCGAAGAGAGCGTACCCTTGCGAATCGTCTTCGCTCGACTTGCCCCGCTTGACCGCGCCCCAGAAGTCCTTATCGAACCGCCCAAATATTCGCATGACGTCCGCGGGCAGCCGTACGGTGCCCTGTGGCGCGGCATTGTAGACAACCGGCGGCGCACCTACCTCCGGCAGCCCGACGTAGAGCGAAGTCCGACCGTCCTCCAGACAGCATACGTGCGAGAACGCCGCTTGCCGCCCGGCGACTCTGCTCACCGCCGCTTCGGCACTCGCGCGCACGGCATCGGACGGGACCGTGTCCCCCTCCTTCAAAGGCAGCGCCGCGCGCAGGGACGCCAGATCCAGGTGTCCATAGCCGTAGAAATCGATGGTGCCGATACGGTCGGAGGGCGACTCGGCGAGCGCGGGAAGAATCGCGAGCAGGAGCAGACTGAGGCGCATGTCCATCATTCTGGCAGGTTGGCAGTCAGAGATGGGCGCGCGGAGGGTAGACGGCATGGCCGGCCTCGAGCTCTCGCAAATTGGAGCCTGCGGCGAAATCTCCCGGGTCGAAGCGAAGAGCTTGCCGGTAGCTGGCCATCGCCTCTTCGCGCCTGCCGAGACGTGCGAGAGCGTTGCCGCGATTGCGATAAGCCTCTGCATAGGCCGGGAAAATCTCGATGGCGCGGTCATACGCCGCGACGGCGCGCGTATCGTCGCCATTGGCCGCATAGTCGACTCCTATGGAGTAATGGGACTTCGCGCTGTCGGGCGAAGTTTGCACCAGCTTCTCGTAGAAACGTTGCGGGTTCAGCCAATCCAGATTGCGCACGGCGGTGCGAGCCCCGAACACCAGCGCCACCGCTATCAGGGCCGGCTTCCAATAGCGGGTTCGCGCCAAGAGGATCGCCAGTAGCAGCGCCAAACCCAGGCTGGGCGCGTAGATGAGGCGCTCGCCCATCATGGTCCCGATCGGGAAGACGAGGTTTGCGGTGGGCGAAAACAAGATGGCATAGGCCAACACAGAAGACCGGAATTCGGGTTTGCGCCACGCCAGGTACACGGCGCTTCCCGCGAGCGCCAGCCCGGCCCACGCGCGCCAATCGTCGAGCCCCATTACCAGGCGGATCTGCTTGTAGGAATAGTCAGCCGAGAGCGTGATGGGCACAAGGCTCTTAGACAGGTACAGGCACTGCACCCAAAGGGCAGTGATCCAGCGCTTGCCGGCATCGACCAGGGCGGTGGGATTGTCGATGGCCGGAATTTGCGAACTGCGCGAGAGAACGTTGTGCGCGATCAGTGCCGTGGCGATGATGGCCCCGGCGCCGGCGGCAACCAGCCAGGAGTCGCGAACACGCGGACGCTGCCGGGGGAATGCCAGCGGGAGCGCGGCGAATGCGGCGGCGCTCTCCTTGGAGAACACCGCGAGCGCGAACAGGATCAGCGCGCGCACCGGCTGGTTGCGATAGTACAAGATCACAGCCCCCAGGGCGAATGCGGCCGCCATGAGCTCCGAAGAGCCGACCACCGACGTCGTGGCGTCGGTGTGGATCGGGAAGAGCGCGAAAAGTGCGGCGGCGAGAAACGCAATGCGCGGCGGCGTTTGCACGGTGAGCAGGAGCCGATAGAGTAGCAGCACGACAGCCAGTCCGAATGCCAGCCCGATGGCATGGAAGAGCGCAGGGTGGGTGCTGCCTCCCGCGGCCCACGTGAGTGCCCAGACGGTCTGCGCCACCGGGCGATACAACTCCAGCCCGCGGTTGTCGGGCCAGTAGCCGGATTTCCAGATATGGGCCAACTGGGCGAGCGACTGGACGTGCAACGTCGCATTCTCGACCAGAACCACGCGATCGTCAAAGACGAATCCGCATGCCAGCGCGCCGAGATTGGGGAGCAGGAACGCGGCGGCGAGCCACGAAGACGCGTGGCGCACCGGCGCTTGTGCGGCGTCGGCGTCCGCCGTTGCGCTGGCTTCCGTCGCGGCAGGCTGCAATTGCTGTCGGCGGAGGCGGCGCGCGCGGCTCATCGCCCGCAATATAACACAGAGGTACGAGCTTTCCGCTTTCAGCTGGATCGCCGCGCGAGGCGCGGACCGTGGAAATCGGAAACTCTTTAGCAAGATATTTCACCACGGAGCATCGAACCGGGCGGGCCCGGTTTGGCGGGGGAAGAAACTCGGCTGCGACAGTCGATTTTTCGCCTCCGCTGTGGGGCGGCCAAGTCCCTTATTTCCGACAAATCTTCGCTTTTGTTTCTTAGGAGCCACAGCGCGGCAGAGCCGCAAGCTATCAGCTATCAGCTGTCAGCTTTCAGCTATCAGCTCTTGGAGTTGGCCGTCGGCTTTTAATTTGGCTGGGTCTCGGGGGACGGCCAGCACAGAGTCTTCGCGGCCCGCAAAGAAACCAAGAATTAGTAGTACAGAGAAGACCTTAAGCTGAAGAACGGGTGGCTCGGACGGGAGCGGGCGCGGCCTCTCCCCTTAGTTTTGAGATCACAGAGGTGACGGAGAACACGGAGAAACCTGAAGTCCTGGAGTTTCTGGAGAGAACCCCTGAAGCGCCCGCGGCGTCAAGCATGGAGTCGCTGACTGAAGCGGCCATTGGCTTTTGGCTGTTAATTATTGGCCCCCTTGAGCGCCTGCGGCGCTATCCACCTTGACCGGCGTGAAAAGGAACCGGCGCGAAAAGGGAAAGATCCGCGCGCAGTCAGTGGAGAGCACTCAGCCATCGGGCCGCACTGCCCCACCAAGTCAAATTTTGATATGCTGCCGGTACGCCATGCAACGCAGAACCTTTCTTCAATCGACCCTTTTTGCCGCCGCCGCGCAACCACTCTGGCCGCAGACCGAACCCCTCTGGGGCGGACCGGTGATCGACACCCACCTCCATCTGCGCCGCGAGGCCGACGCGTGTTTCACGCACATGCAGGGGTGCGGTGTTACCCACGCCATCCTGCTGACCCCGGCGGCGGACGAAGCGCGCGCCAAGGAGGAAATGGCAAAGCGTCCGGGCCGATTTGCCCGCTCGGTGGCGGCCGACCCGGGTAAGCCCGATGGCGTCAAAGCTTTGCGCGACGCCCTGAGCGACGGGGCTGTCAGCATGGGCGAACTGAAGTACCACCTGGCGCTGGACTCGCCGGAGATGCGGCGCGTCTACGATCTCGCCGCTGAACTTCAGGTGCCGGTGATGATGCACATTCAGGATTTCCCCCACTTCCCGGGCGAGCTTCCGTATAACACCGGCTATCCGCAGTTCGACAAGATCCTCAAGGCCTACCCGAAGACCAATTTCATCGGCCACGCCGACCTCTTCTGGGCGCACATCAGCGCCGACGTCCCCACCGATCTCGGCTACCCCACTGGTCCGATTAAACCGGGCGGATTGACCGACCGCTGGCTCTCCGATTTCCCCAATCTCTATGCCGACATGTCGGCCAATTCCGGGAACAATGCGCTCTCTCGCGATCCCGGTTTTACGCGTGATTTCGTCGTCCGCCATCGCAGCAAATTGATTTTCGGCAGCGATTGCAGTTGCACGGACGGCAAGGGCGCGGGTATTTCGCAGGGCAACAATCCGGAAGCTGCCCGGTTGGAGGGCAAATGCGTGGCCCGTGAGACCCTGGGGGTCCTCAAACAGTCGACTACGCCCGAGATTTTTCATCAAGTTGTGTGGGAGAACACCATTCGCCTGTTCAAATTGAACCTCAAATACCCCCTTTCACCCGCATAGTGGGGTACCCCGACAAACCCCGCATCAAACCACTTGAATGAATGGCTCAGATGGGCTAATTTTAGTCCATGAAACGCGTCTGTGTAACCTGCAAGAACAAGGGATGTGTGAACTACTGCCGCTTCCAGGAACAGAAAGCCTCCGCACCGAAAGTCGTCCAGCTGAAGGGGTAACTCTATGGCCGCCTGCGGAAACTGCCGTCACAACACCTTTCCCCCAAAGGCGCCCGCTCCGCTCTTCCAGATCCGCCGCGGCTATCGAGCCCGCTGGAACGATCTGGCGTTCACGGTTGAGACCGATTCCGCCGGTTGGACGCTCCGCATTCAGGATTCCGCCCAAAAAGAGCTCTACACGGCGCACCGTATCGGCCCGCAAGCCGCGCAGGTCGCCGCCGCGGAGTACGCCATCTTCCGCACTCTGGGCTCCGCAAGCCCTATGACTGCCGACCGCCTGGCCAAAGAATTGAACTGGCAAGCATACTGGTAGCCTCCCCTCTGGCATTACTCCCGGCTTTTCAGGATAATCGGAAGTGCGGGGATCGATGCCTACAGTTACCTTTCGTCTTAGCCTCTTAGGGGCCGTTTTGGTGCTCTGCGCAAGTGCCGCCGAACTCCCAGTCATCCCCGGCGATTCCACCCGCGGAGCCAAACTCTTCCAGACCCAGCAATGCGTCCACTGCCACGCGGTGAACGGAGCCGGCGGCAAGGTGGGGATCGATCTGGGCCGCAGCGTGAACCGCAAATACACGCCGGCCCTGCTGGCGTTCACCATGTGGAATCACGGTCCGGTGATGTGGACCGCGATGGACGCCGCCCACATCGAGACGCCCAGACTTTCGCCCGAAGATGCGGCAGATCTGTTTGCCTTCTTCTACTCCGCCCGTTTTTTCGACCAACCGGGCGATGCCTCGCGCGGCCAACAGACGTTCACCTCGCGGCAGTGCGGCGTCTGCCATGGAATTGAGGACTCGAAAGCCGAGGGCGCGCCACCCGTGGTGCGATGGGAGTCGCTGTCCGATCCCGTGGTGCTGGTGCGCCAGATGTGGAATCACAGCTACCGCATGCACGACGCGTTCGCGCGTCGCAAAATCGAGTGGCAGGCGCTGACGACGGCCGAACTCGACGATATCCTCGCCTATTTGGCGTCACTCCCGGAGGCGAAAAAACTCGCCGGGCACTTTTCCAACACCAGCGGTACGGGCGGCAAACAGGTGTTCCAGGCGAAGGGCTGCATCAATTGCCATAAAGGGTCGCTGGCGCTGGAAGACCGCCTCCACAATATGACCCTCACCGATATCGCGGTGGATATGTGGAATCATGCGCCGCGCATGATGCAGCCGCCGCCGGCGCTATCCGAGGATGAAATGCGCAGTCTTCTAAGCTACCTCTGGATGCGCCAGTTCGTATACGGAGGCGGCGATGTGGCGGGGGGTAGGAAGGTCTTCCAGGAGCGCCGCTGCGCCGATTGTCACGCCGGCGGAGCACACGGCGCGCCGCAGTTGCCGGGACAGGCGAAGCAGTACTCCGAGGTGTCGATCATCTCCGCCCTCTGGCGTCACGGTCCGCAGATGGCGCGCCGCATGAAAGACGCGGCAATCCCCTGGCCAATGTTCCACGGTCCGCAGGAAGTGGCCGACCTGATCGCTTATCTCAATTCTGTGCAGTAACTCAGGTGCGCCGAACCCAAACGATCAGGCGCCCACGTCATTCCAGAGCCGGGCGTCCAGGAACTGTCGAAGGTGGCGTGGATTTGTGGTGATGACGATGACATCGGCTCCCGCGCCAAAAACCAGCGCCTGGGCGGCGAGAATGACATCGACGTCGAGGTCAAATTCCGGCGAAGTAGGGCGTCCCTGCTGGCGGGCTCTGGCCCAAAGTTCTGCTGCGAAGCGGAGAGCCTCGTCGGTCAGGGCCAAATATCGGCTCGGGTCAATCTGAACGAAGGCGTCCAGCCGGGCGAGCCCCAAAGTCTTGCCCGCGCGGAGCAATTCCCGCCGCAATTCGTAGTAAACGATGGCTGGCACCACCACCGCATCGCCACCCGAAAGCCGCTCGATCAGCCAGCGGTTCATCGCCACGACCTCAGGGGATTGCTTCGGCTGTGTCACGAGTCCCAGCGGGCCGGAATCCAACAGAAGGTAGCGGTTCACAGAAAGACAGGCTTGTCAGGCGGCCGATTCGCGTTGAGAGCAGTCTTGAACTGCGCTAAGTCCTCTTCCGCCTTGGAAATGGCGGCCGGATCGTCCGTTGCGTCTTCCTGCGCCCACTGCTGGAGGAGGGCAATCGTGCCCGAGTTGTCGAGTGCTGCGGCCGGTGTCACACCCGCGGTCCCTCCCGCGTGACCCGCACTTCGACATTCCGTAGTCGGCGGAGGCGCAGAATCAAACGGATTTGCATAACTTTGGCGCATTCGACACCCGATTTCCAGATCGGCGTTCTTCTATTATGATCCAGCAAAGCAGGGTCGATCCGCAAGCTCGATCCTCGTTTTCTCCGCTCACTTCAATTCGGTGCAGTAACTACCGGCGAGACCTCGCGAGCGAAACGCAGAGCCCATCGGCGCTGGCCGATTGCGTCCGCGATCTCGTCCTGCCGGAATTCCACCTGAAGATGCCGCAGCCCCCGCCGGAGAGCATGAAACGGAATGGTGTAGTCCACCTCCGGATCCAGATCGTACGGTTGGTTGTCCCCCACCAGTACGTCGCCGGGTAACCGCAGGGCATCCAGCACGGGATCGGTGAGGCGGCGATCCAGATGGCTCGATAGCGCGATCTGCCATGGCCTCGGTTTGCCGGCGAGAGAGGGCGTCATGGAATGAATGGAAACCGCGATCGATTCGACGCCTCTCGCTTCGCGCTCCAGCAAGACCGATTCGATCGCGTCGTGATAGGGACGGAACCAGCGTTCGATGCGGGTCGCTTGGTCTGCCTCGCTGAGCTGCCGGTTACCAGCGATCGCCGTTCCGTCGCTCGATTCCGGTATCAGGTCCAGAGCGTGAAGCTGGCGGTTGCAGTCGATCGCCAGGCGTGAGGCGCCGCAGAGGATCGCCGGGGCGTCGAAGATTTCCGATAGCGTCTCGGTGACACCCGCCGCGCCGATATCCCAGGCGATGTGCCGCGCCAGTTCAGCCACCGGCAGACCGAGGTCGTGAAGTTCCGCGGGAATGTGATTGCTGGCGTGATCGCAGAACAGCACAAGGCGGCCGGACCCGTGCGGGCGCAAGACACGAGGCGCACTCGTCACTGCACCGCTTCGCTGACCGTCACGGCGACGTTCATATCGAGAAAGGCTCCATGCGGGCCGTCATAAGTGCCCCACAGCGGCAGCACCTGGTCGGGTACCCACGCAACGGCAACGCGAATCAGATTGCGGTTGCCGACGATGCTGTTCGTGGGGTCGAAGTCGATCCAGCCGGCGCCCGGCAGATAGGCCTGCACCCACGCGTGTGTGGCTCCGCCGCCAGCGCAGCCGGAACCATTGGGCGCGAAGATATAACCGCTGACAAACCGCGCGGCGATGCCCAGCGAGCGGGCGGCTTCCATCATCAGAACCGCGAAATCCCGGCAACTGCCGCATCCTTTTTGCAGGGTTTCCTCGGGTGTCTGCACGCCCTTCTCTGTGCGGCGGACGTAGCGGAACGCTTCGCGGATGCCGCACGTCATGGCGCGGAGTATCTTCATAGTGCAGGTCGTCTTCGAGGGATCGAGAAACCGCAATGCCCATTGGGACACGCTCTCGCCCGGGTAGTGTCGATTCAGGCCGCGCGCGAGATTGGGGAGGTCCTCGTCGGAATAGCGAAAAGGATACGTCCTCGCAGTCTCTTCCAGCGGATACTCCGGCATGGAGTTCTCGTAATGTTCCAGCGTCACAGTGCTTTCAAAGCGAAGCTCAGACGTGGTTCCTTCGAAAGTGGCAACCGCGACGGAGTTATCGAAGGGATCGTGCAGCCATCGCAAATGGGCGGGTTGCGGGGTGATGACCAGTTCAGTTCCAATCAATCGCAGATCGTGGCTGGCGCGCGGACGGAACATCATGCGGTGTTCGCCGAGAGAGACCGGCTCGCGGTACCGGTAGACGGTGGAATGCTGCACCGTGAGAAGGCACATTAGAAAGTTGCTCCAACAATCTCATCGGTCCAAACTGTGAATTTCTCCAGGGTGTTGGGGCCAAATGTGGTGGCGATGGCGACATCGGAAGCATCGCGGCCGCGCGCGATCAGAACGCGGCCGATGCGCGGCACATTATTTCGCGGGTCGAACGTGTGCCAGCGCCCGCCGATCCAGGCCTCGAACCACGCCGCGAAATCTCCTAGGGCAAAAGGCGGCGGCGTTCCGATATCGCTCAGGTATCCGGTACAGTAGCGCGCCGGAATGTTCATCGCCCGGCAGAAAGCGACGGCGAGGTGAGCGTAGTCGCGGCAAACACCGGTCCGATCGTTGAAAGCCTCCGCGGCGCTGCGGGTGGCGCGGGCGTTTTGGTAGTTGAAGGCAATATGGCGATGCACAAAGTCGCAGATTGCCTGTACGCGCGCGTACCCTGGAGCCGTGCCCTCGAAAAGCTGCCAGGCTGTCGGGGACAGCAAGTCGGTCTCGCAATAGCGGCTGCCCAACAGAAACACCAGAGTATCTTCCGGCAGATTCTGCACGGAATCCTGTCCGGCCGATGCAACAACCTCATCCGGCAGGCCGCTGTCCCGAATCACGCCGTCCGCTGTCAAACGGAGGCGGCCGGCAGGCGCGAGCAAGCGGTGGCACTGGTTCCCGAAGCCGTCGCGATAGCCGGTGATCGGAATGGATGGCTCGGCTGTCAGGCAATCGGGAACGACAATGTCGGCGGCCCGTGAATCGTGGATACTCACGAGGAGGATGACTGGCGTAGGTTGGGGAAAGCTATAAATCAGTTCGTAACCCGTCCGGAGCTGCATGGTAGATACCTTAATCTCCGCTACGGGGCGGAATCTGTGGGCACAAGCTGAATCGACAATCTAGACAGAGCACGCGCAGGGCCGTTCCGTTTTCACCCCGCGCATGCAAGCATCGCTAGTGGACGTCGATCGACATATTCACCACGTCGAAAGCAAAACGCTCCGGAGGCAAGGCCGCGATCGGACCGGGACTCATGCTCTGCCATTTGCGATACGTCGTGTCGGCAACCGTCTGGCTCAGGTAGAACAGAAACTGGTCGGAACAGCAACGGATCGGGGGCATCTGCCGGAAGGCCAGGCGCAAACCGACCGCCTTTTCCAACTCCACGCCCGCCGTCTCCACAGCCTTGTCTGCCAGCAATTGCACGAAACTACTGCGGCCGGCGTGCGGCCAAATATCGTTTCGCAGCAAATTCCGCAGTTCCAGGCGAGTCCCGAAAGTGATCTCGCACTGGCGGATCCACTCGATTACCGAGTCTCCCCATTGCCAGTGTGTCATCAAGCCCAGGTATTGCTCCACCAGGGTGATGGCGAGATCCAGCCGTCGGCGGCCTACATCTTCCACCTGGCTCAACTCGAGGGAACCGGCAGCCGTGTCCGTCATCGGCACCATGTCTTCCTGTTCGATGATGTCAGTGGCTATGCCAAGAATCTTGTCCATCCGCTTAACGGCGGGAAGGGTCTTCACCAACAGAGGGGGCAGTTCGTGCGTCTTTCCGCCCGGCACTTCCACAAATCTGCGATCGCCAACGATGTCCATGAGCAGCTCCTTATCCGTTCGTTTCGACAAACAAGGTCGCCAAACTTGCTAGCGGCTTTCGCCGCCACTGACTCTCTTATCGGCTGTTTTACAGCCGTCGACCATACTACCTTCGGAATACGCCGCATGTCTGCGATCGCAGTTGAACTATTGTAGACGAATAATGGAAAGTCCGTCGGGTGAAAACTCGACCAGGCGGCCGGATCCGAAGAAATAGCCCACCTAAAGACAACTGAGCACCCGTCCGATAAGTAACATCATGTCGGCCCTTTCCGAAAAGATCTACGGCGCCGGTCACGCCAACCTCGACCGCGATCACGAGGTGCTGCTCCAGCTCGTCTCCGAACTGAAGAGCCTTCCCACCGATTCGCCGAGGTTAGAACGTATCGGCGCAGAGTTGCTGGCGTACATGGACGCCCACTTTGAGGACGAAGAACGGCTCATGGATCGCTACGGCTATCCGGCGGCGGCGGACCACAAAGCAGCCCATCGGCAGGCCGTCCACGACGCCCAATTGCTGGTGCGCCTCCTCGCGGTGCCGGGTTTCCAGATCCCAACTCTGGCGCAGCCTTTGCAAGATTGGATTGAGACGCACATGTGCGGTGCCGATGTTCGTTTGGCGGAGTTCCTGAATCAGCATAATGTTGCGCCCTGCGTTTCCGATATTGGTGTTTTTGGCGAGGCGGGCACCCCGATTCCTGAGACTCCGGACGGCAACAGCTAACCTCGCGGGCGAGTCGTTACGATCGCGAGGCATAGACGGCGTGCTCGAAATCCTTCAACAGTCCGACAGCCTCTGTGTCGGCGAAAGGGAGAAACTGCATCATGATCACGCCGCAAATATTACGGCGTGGATCGATCCAAAAGTAGGTATTGAAAATCCCGGCCCACGCCAGGCTGCCCGCCGAACGGGCGCCGGGGACCGCTTCGGGATTCATGAGGAAGCCGAGCGTGTAGCGGTCGTCATGGCCGGGGTGAAAATCCACGTCGCTCGAGAGAGTGGGGCGGAACGTCTTCAGCCTGCCGGAGGGAATGTGCCCGGTCCCGTTAGCCGACATCTGTGCCACGGTCTTTGACTTTAGAATCCGTTCGCCGCCAGGCCCCGCGCCACGCTTGAGGATCATCTGCGTGAACTTGAGATAGTCGGGAGCGGTAGAGTACAGGCCGCCGTCGCCGCGATACACAGCGGGAGGCGCCGGCATGCTGCGCGGCGCCGGCGTCCAGGAACCATTGGGTTCCCGCTGGTAACGGCCGACGAGTCGCTCGTATTTTTCCTGAGGAAAGACAAAGCTGGTGTCCTTCATTCCCAGCGGCCCCAACACATTTTTCTGCAGGTACTTTTCCAGGTCCATGCCGCTGACTGCTTCCACCAGACGGCCCGCCCAAAACGTGCTCGGCCCATACTGCCATTTCGTGCCCGGAGCGAACGCCAACACGTGGGCTGCGTCTCCACCGGAGGAAGCGAATTTGAACATGGCCTCGTGCCACGTGTCGTAGGCAAAGCCGGACGTATGTGTGAGCAAGTGCCGTAGCGTTACGGGCGTAGGAGCGGGCCGGAGAATCGGTTTGCCCGCCCCGTCGAACCCATCGAGAATCTGCAGTGTCGCGAGCTCGGGTAGATGCTTCGAGGCCGGTTCGTCCAGCGTCATCTTGCCCCGCTCGACCAGCTGCATCGCGCCCACCGACGTAATCGCCTTGGTCATGGAAGCGATGGCGAAGATCGAGTCGAGAGCGACTGGCAGGTTGGAGACGGAGTCGCGTGTGCCGAACGCGCCGGAGTAGGTGATCGCGCTGGCGGTACCAGCCATGGCGGTAACCGCCGGAATCTTGCGCCGTTCCAGGCCGGAGCGCAAAACAGGTTCGATGCCGTTCGCACCGAAGAGTCTGCGCGACTGCAATCCCACGGCAAGCGCCAAGCCGCCAAATTCTCTGCGGGTGAATCGGTGCATACGCTTGGTTGTATCACTAAAGCTGCGTTCGGTGTGCCCTTAGAGCGCGCACATGAACAACCTCACAGCAACCGACGTGGCGCAGACTCTCAGTCTGCAGCGCCGAGACTTCTGACATCCTGATGTCGTGGAATGTAGTTGAGCTCGCCTTCGAGTCAAGCCAAAAATCTGTGGCCAAATTCGTCTTTGTCAGGTTTCATTTGGGCATGTCGGACCGCGAAACTGGCTCATTCATTTTCCCGACGCGACCCAATTTGCGGGGACGACTTCAGGAGGTCAGA
>Ga0182030_10002337_pt1 | contig 40117 bp, 26 predicted proteins | sample 812S3MmetaG_FD_121299 | JGI IMG/M metagenome (GOLD analysis project Ga0182030, IMG submission 121299) | Permafrost microbial communities from Stordalen Mire, Sweden - 812S3M metaG (Illumina Assembly) | ecosystem: Environmental > Terrestrial > Soil > Wetlands > Permafrost | place: Sweden...
CCCCCCGCATCCTTCTCCTCCGCGACATACCGCGCCACCCCCGCCGCCCGCACCTCGTCCATCATCGCCGGCAAAAGCGCTGGCTTCATAAAACGCGATTCCGGAAAAACATCCGTCGGAAACCAATCCCCACGCAGCGGCGGCACCATCGCCGTTGCCGGCACCCACCCGCCGCCACCGCCCGTCTGGAAGTCCCAATCCAACCGCGCCCCATCCACCACCATCCTCGGCCCCACCGAGCAGGGAGGAGAGCCCTTCAGCATCTCATACCCCCCCAGCCGCTTCACCTCCCACATCGCAACCCCCGTCGAGAGCACCTCGCCCCACCGCTCCTCATCCGCCGCCAGCAAAAACCCGTGCGCCACACTCATCTGCGCCATCGGAGCCATCTCCCCCAGCGCCGTCACCCGCGCCACCAGGCAATGTTCCCCCGCCGCCAGCCGCAGATCATACGACTCAAAAAACCAATTCGCCCGATTTCCTCGCTCCGGCCCCAGCCCCATGCGCTGCCCGTCCAGAAACAACTCATACCGTTCATCCCCGCTCACATGCACCCGGACGACAACCTCATGTCCAACGGAAAAAACCCGCCGAAACGCGCAATAATAAGGCGCCTCCGCATCCGGCAACACAACCCACTTGCAAGGCCACCGCCCCCGCCCCCAAAGAATCGAATCCCGGTCACGTCCCGCAAACGGATCTTCAAAAACAGAAACTCTCATTAGCTATCCGGGGTTCACCGCTCCCTCATATGCCGTGCCCCATGTTTTGGCAATAAGTCCCATGCGTCCCATAGGCCCCATGAGTCCTATCTCTAAGTCCCGGCCGGCCGCGGAAATACCGTGGTCGCGATGATTGCGATGGCGACCATTAGAAAGCCCATGAAGGGCCAGCTCGAATGGGGAAGCGCCGTTAACTCCAATTCCAGCTTGAGCGGCGCATTCCCGTCCACCTGCATGCTGCGCGTGAAGCTCAGCATCTGCCCGCGCTCGGGCATCGTCACATCGATTGCGCCGGGCGCCGGTTCGGCCGCCAGTTGCTGATCGACCAGGTGCGATGCGATTCCCTTGAGCGCGCTGTTTTCCTCTGCCGTGTTTCCCTGCAGCATCTGGTCGAATTGTTGCGGATCGTAATTGGTCTTTCCTTGCAGAAGGGGGTTTAGGTTTGCTGCCTGCTCCAGTTGCTCGTTACGCTGGGCGTCTGCCCGGTTGTCCAGATACAGCTTTTGCCGGCGCGTATTGAGACCAAGCACCGCCTGCTGCGTTTTCAGGACGCGCAATTCCACCCGGGCATCCTCGTTGGACGCGGCGTCGAGCGCGTTCGCCTTTGCGGCGCGATCCAGGGCCTCGCCCCCTTGCTGCTGATCGCCGTTCTGGAGAAACGCGTTCGCCTTTTCCAGCAGCGCGGTGGCGTCCTTCGACTCGCTCGCGCGGGTGGAAACGACAAGCGATTGATATTCGGCTATGTCGAAGCTGCCCGCCGACTCCTCCTGGCGCAAGCGCATGTCGCCGTTGTATCCGGCGAGCTCGAATCCGGCGGGCATGATGACCCGCCATGAGACATTTTCCATTGGCACGCTTAGGATCGGTCCGTAGAGATCGATTGCCCCTGCCTGCAGCTCAGGGACGGTGTAAACCATTCGAATGGTCGCCTGGTGCTCCTGTCCCGTGCCGGGCGATACATTGAAGAGATACGCATCCTCTTCCCGCACCACCGGCACGCTCGCGCCATTTACAAAGGTATTGAATAACTGCGCGTGCTCCGGCAGCCGCACTTTCATGGTGCTCTTCTCGACCACGTCGACATTCATTTCCGCTGCCGTCAGGGATGGCCCTCGCGGCGAGAAGATAGTCGTCATGTCGCCTTTGGTTACCCGCACTTTGAGTGCGTCGGCAAGGTCGTGGCGGTGGACGGCGACAACCAGAGGGCGCTCGGGCTCGGCCACGCGGAAGCAGAGCGCCGGTACGCTGCGATCCCCGCGATCCTGCAAGATCGCCGGCACCGCGCTCCAGTCGAGCCGTTCCCAGCCGCGCGGCACGTCGGCGGCGTCCAGTTCCAGGCGCCCGCTGCCGCGCACAGCCACGAAAAGCGTCAACTGCTTCGTCCCTTCGAAGTCCGGATACCGGATGGTCTCGTTCCCCTGTTCGCGCGCCGATTGTCCCTGGAATTCGATCTGCACATCGGTCTCCCCAACGATCCCGCGCTGAAACCGGATATCCCATTCATCCGGGGTTCCGGCGACCTTTATGAGGTCGCTCACAGCCGAGCCGGTTGCGCGGACCGTCCGGGCCTGGTCGTCGCTCAATCCCGGCAACCGCACGCGCACCTTTTTAACCGCTGCGTTCTCAACCTTGTAGCGGAGAGCCAGGCGGGTAAGTGTCTGACCTTCGCGCATCGTGACCTCCTGCAATGCCTGCACCGTTACCCAGGGCTCCAATGCCTCGACTGCCACGGTCAGCTTGTAATCCTGCTGGAGAAGGCGGAAGGAGACCACTCCCGGCCGCACGTCGCCTGTCGCCTGGGGATCGAGCTGCGACACATTCTCCCGCGCCACCGCGCGCAGCCGGATGCCCCGCTCCGGGACAAGCGATATTTCGCCGCTTTGACGGGTTGCTTCGCGAATCCGGAGCCGGGGAACGGTCCACTCCGGCACCGCATGCGGCGCCGCCCCGGCCAGTGTTAGCGCAAAGGTCTGCGAGCCAACGGTGCTTCCGGTGAGATGCATGGTGATGACCCGCTTTCCGCCTTCGTCCGCTTCTGTCCATTGGCTCAATGCGGGGCCGCTCAGGGCCTCCACTTCCAGCCCATCCGGCAGCGCGAAGCTCAGACTGAAAATCCCGGCGCGCGTAATCTCGACATTCAAATCCGCTGCCAGCACCAGCCGGTCATCTCCCAGTGAGAGGACCTGCTTCGTTGTCGCGCGCACCTCCGGCGCAACGGGCGCGACTTTCAATGCCACGCTTCCGCCGCCGGCACTATAGCGATAGACTTGTTGCAGCACCGCGAGCGGCTGCCCATCCCTGCTCTGCGGAATGAGTTCGGAATCGAAGTCCTCGATATTGACACCCGGCAAACCCTTGGGCTGCACGGCTTCGGGTTGCGCGTCACTGCCAAAGGCCAGCCCGATCATCCCAATCTCGCCGGCGGAACCTTCTATCCTCATCGGCTCCAGACTCACATTGACCGGCAGCGCTTGGATCCCTAGTTGGGTCTCGATGTCGAACTTGAAGGCGTCGGTTTGTTCGGGATCGACGGAGACATGGAGCTTCCGCGTCTGCGGATCGAAGCGCCACACCCCGACCGGCCCATTCCTCACATCCCCCACGGTGAATCCCTTTGGCACGTCAAATTCCAACTCGGAGACTCGCCCCTGCGCGGGCCGAATCGTAACGCGATGATAACCGTTCACCACCCCCGGACCGGGTACGTAAAGGTTCGCCAGCTCGGCAAAAAACTGGGTTGTCTCCGCTGCGACGTCGCGCCGTTTCGGGTTAAGATTGATCGTCTGCGCGCCTGACGGCCCGAGCACAAGGGTCGCCCCGCTCTGTCCCTCCGCAAGCCCCGCCGTGGCTATTACACTCACCGCCGCCGGCGAGGTAAACTCCCATCCCGCCTGATCGAGTTGAATCGCAACCCGCTGGATCGCCGCCGCGCCGGTGGGCACCGGGATGCCTTTCGAAATATCCGGCGCCGGCATCTCGAATGTCGCGTGCGCGGTGAGCAGGCCATCGCGTTCCGGCGCCACGTAATAGGCGGTCCGGCCGCCGCGCTCGACCTTTGTCACATGCAAGCCATCTCCCTGGAAGCCAGTCAGGACCGCCGGCGGATTCAGCAGCAGGAAGCTGTCGCCCACCGCTCCGCGCACACGCACATCCATCTCGCCGAACAGCCGCTCTTTTTGAATTTTCCAGGTCTGCACCATCGCTTCCGCGGGCTTGTCGCTGTCTTGTGGCGAGATCATCGGCTGTTCTCCTGTCGCATGCGCGTTCGGCGTTCCGAGCAACAAAATCCCCAGCGCACCTGCTGCCAGAATGAGCGGAGATGCCGCCGTTCCGGGAATAACGACGCGAGTCTTCATGCGCGCGCGCAATGCTCCCGCCAATCGCCGGATGCCCGGGATCACCAGAACGAAGAAGACGCCCGCCGCTCCTGCCACAAAAAAGTAAATCGCGCCTCCGCGTTGCGCCAGAAGTCCCATGCTCAACAAGACCGTTCCAAGCGCGATAGATCCCGATTTCTTTTCTTTTGCACCAAGCAGGCTCACCAAGGCGCGCCCGAGTAGCGCCGCTCCCGCCACGGCCGCCGCGAGGCCCCACCACGAAATCATCGCGCGCCATTCCGGCAGATTCGCCACATGGACGGTCATCGTCTCACCCGCCGGGATCACGGCGCTCGCGTAGTTGAGCGTCCTCGCATTAACGCGTCTCTCGGAAAATGCGGCAACGGCAAGATCGAGCGCGATGACGATTGCCAGCGCGCACATCATCAATCCGCCGGCCTGTCTCCAGCTTGTCCCGCCCCTCAGCAAAACGCCTGCCAGCGCCACGCAGGCCAGCATCGTCAGCACTCCGGCGCCTCCCCGGTTTGTCAGCCACTCGAACCCGCTCTCGGTAAGGCTCGATCCCTTCAATTCTGCCGACCCGCCACGCGGCGCCAGCAGCCGGTCCGGGTCGCTGTGCAATGTCCATTGGGCGATGACAGTCGGCGCAAGCATCTTCGGCGCGATCAGGATCGGATATCCGGCTCGTTCCGCCGTCTGACCGAGCCGCAGGACCACCTCCACCGGCTCGTTCGGATTCATCCGCGGCGGGAGCGGAACCAATGTCTGGTCGCCATCCGCACGCGCATTCACCACTTCGTTTTCCACGCGCGCCTCCCACAGCTTCACGCCGGCTGGCAGTACCATGCGGAGGGCCTTTTGACCGCGCGTCTTCACGAAGTACCGCGCGTCCGTCACCACCTGGCCGTCGCGCGAAATCTCGCTCGAGAGCCTCGCAAAATCGACCGCCTGGTCGGACGTATCGGCGGGTGCGTACCATTCGACGTTCATCTCCAGCGCGAATGGCCTTGCCGTGTATTGATAAATCGCCAGCGAAGGCGAACTCGTCAGCAATCGATACTCCAATGGCAATTCGAGCGGCTCCAGTTTCAGCAAACCCCCGTCGGCTTTCTTGATATCCGTCTTCACCTCCAGCGGACTGACTACCTGGATGTAACCGCGCTCGCCCTGGACTCCCAGCGGCTGCACTTCCCCGGGGTCGATGGTTCCTCCGCGTGCGCTCATGGGCTCTTCGAATGTCACCAGCAGCGTCGCCGGGCCCAGCACCGGCTGATGCGGCGAAACAACGATCTGATCTCCTTCCCTGCGCCATTCACGCCGCACATTCTGGCCGACTACATCGATGTTTCCCGCGGTCCTGGGCATGGCAATCCGCCACTCGCTGGCCGGCGCTCCGACGACAAAGTAATTGATCAACACGCTGCCGTACACGATCCCCTCCTTGAGCGAGTAGAGGTGGAATACATCCGCCTGCACGCTCTGCCCCAGCGCATCGACCTCGAACGTCGCGCTCCACCCCGGCTCACGCAGACGGTAGGCCTGTTGCAGGCCCGTAATCTGGTTCGGGAAATAACTCAGCGGCACATCCGCCAGATTCTCAGTCGCCTTCGGCGCAATCCGAAACCCGGGCATCGATACCACCCCCATGTGGCCGCGCACCGACTTGGACCCGGGATAGAGAAGCGGCGGGAGCTTCCACTCACCTGCCGCCGCCACCTCGTTTTTCTCCAGCCGCAAATGCAGCAGTTGCCTCCCCTCTATCGCCCCCGCAAAGATCATCTTCAGATTCCGCGCCCCGCCGGTCGCCTCCGTCTCGGGAATGTAATCCGCCAGGTTATTGCCGGTTACGGCCACCACGGCGTAATCCGCCGGGATGCTCATCGACCATTCCCGCAGCGGCGCCTCGCGGATATCCAGTTCAATATCCGCATTGATCACCCGATCCGCCTCGGCCATTTCGTACGTTGCGATCTGCGAGACATTCACCTCTGGCACGATTTGATCCGCCAGCACCCGGTAGCCATAATCCGCGGAGGCGAAACGATAGACAAAAACCTGTCGCACTCCTTCTTCCGGCGCCTCTCCGGGGAATTGCGAAGGCGCAAGTTGCATCATGCTGGACGCATCGGCAACCTCCAGGCGCACCGCCCCGTCATTTGCGATGCGCACGTAACCGGAGTGCCGCACCGCCCCTTCCGGCGTAAGCCGCAGCGGCTCCGCCTTTACCGGAAAACTCCCCAGCGCAGTCTGGCTGCGCACAACCAGCGTGCTTTCGCTTTCGATTGGCCGGCTCAACCGAACCTCCAGGATGCGCTGCTTCGTATCGGGCAGCACCTTCCAGCCCAGGACGTGTTCCCCTTCCACGCTCAGGATTTCACCCGGCCCATCCAGCAGCAGCCGCACGCCGGGCATCTTCCCTTGCAGGATGCGCAGCGTGACGCGGGATATCTCCCGCAGCAGCCCTGCGCCGACGCGGACATCTGTTTGCTCGCTGCCGGTGAAAAAGAGTACTCCCTGCGCCGCCTCCCGCGACGGCTTCCATGCGAGCGCGCCGTGGCCGTCGGCGGGGAGAAAACCGCGCCAGCCCTGTGGGGTCATTCCAGGCGCCACGGGCGCTGTCGCATCGAACTCCACCTTGTCTTGTAGCCCCTCCAAAAACAACGGCACCACCACTCCCGCGGGCATTTGGAAATTGAGCCCATGCCAGTCCCCATTCTCCTGCACGGCGGCGGAGAAAGGCAGATCGATTGGGAACGTCCCGGGACGCTCGAATACAAGCTCATAGCCAAATCCGTTTTTCGTCCTCACTAGCTCCACATGCCAGCCATCGCCCGACGCCGTCTCGCTCAACGCCGCGCGCCCGGATAGCAGCGCCAGCCGCGCATTCGTACCGGTCACGCGGGCCTCGGCCTTGAGGTGAAAATCGACGCTTTTCCCAGAGCCATTCAACTTTCCCGTCAATTGCGCGCCCACCAATTCCGCATCCGCTGTGGCCGCGCCCCGAGGCTGCAGCATCACCACGAGCCTACCCTCTCCCGTTGAATAGAATTGCTGTTCGGTGTGAGGTCCGGGGTTCGTGCCAAAGGGCATCATCCCCGTGGCATCCGTCACACGCAGGTCCAGCGAGGCATCCGCCGTCAATTTGATCTGCGAAGAAAATCCCGCCGCATTCCCCGGGGTTGCGATGAGGACGCCAATACTCCCGGGAATCTCCACCTTTGCCAGGCGGGTATGAACGGTCACATCCAATTCCTTCGGTTCGGGTTTCCCCGCCTCCAGCACGGGACGCAAATCGAGGTATCGCCTCCCATCGCCCGCGCCCTGGCGCACTGCCCAATCGCGCAACCCGTCGCCGCTCACCTCCACGATCTCGCCACTCCCGGCCAGGCCCAGCGTGAGCACCTCCGGGTGTCCTTGCAGCACGGTCACTTTGATCTTCATCTCCCCCGTCACCGCTCGGATGCCCGCATGCACCGCGTTCTCCACCGTCGCCGAGAAAAACAGCGGCGCCTTCGGCTGCACGCCATGCGCCTCCATCACGATTCTCCCTCCCTCCGGTGCGAGCCCGGCCGACATCGTCGCATTGTCAGCCGTTCCCGATTCTGCGCGAGCGGCAAGCACGCAGGCAATAGACGCGATTGAAATAAATATCGATTTCATAGGGTTGGGAGAGCAGGCCGCCATAAGGGTTGTGTCAGCTTTGTGTGAGAAAGATGGAAAAGGTTTTCACCATTGAGGTGCGGTCGTTACCTGTGCGTCGTCATTCGGCGCACCTGCTCGAACATTTCCGCCAGTTGCCGCACGCGCTCCTGCTGCGCGTAATGGTTGCGCACCTGCGCTACCACCGGCGCCAGCGCATCCAGGTCCACCGCATTGGCGGGCGCTCCGCCCCGCAGCTTTTCCGCCAGCAGGGACGCCGTTGCCGCGAGTTGCATCGAGGGCGCGGCCCTCTCCAGCGCCGCCGCCGCGGCATCGTATGGGATTGTCCACGACTGCTCGACCATCCGGCCGTCCGAGGGATCGCGGAACCGCACAAACACCTCGCCAACCTCGCCTTCGCCTTCCGGCAGCACCTGCACCTGGTAGAGCGCCACCGCCGCCTCCTCCGCCGCCAATTGCGCGGCCGTGACCTTGTCATTGCGGAAGTCCTCCTGATTCAGACGATGCTTTTCGAAGCCGATCAGGCGGTACTTCCCGACCCGGGACGGATTGAAACGCACCTGCATTTTCACATTCTCGGCCGCCGGACGGAACGCCCCCGCCAGTTGCCGCGCAAAGCCCTCGTCCGCATCCTCGGGCTGGTTCAGGAAATAATAGCGTCCGCCGCCTTTGCGCGTGAGCGCCTCGAGGATGCCGTCGTTGAGCCCGTCCGCCCCGACTCCGCATGCGTCGAATGAAACGCCCTGCTGCCGCAGCCGTTCCACCAGCTTCGAGAGTTGCTCCGGGTCGGCGTCGCCAAGGTTCGCTGCGCCATCGGTTAGCAGCACCACGCGGTTCTGCCCGCCCGCTTCATAATGACGCAACGCCAGCTCGGAGGCCGTCTTGATGGCTTCCTCCATGTTTGTCCCTCCCTCCCTCGGCGTGTGCGCGACCATCCCGACAAGCTTCGCCGCCTGATTTCCGGGCACCTCCTCCGCAAGCAGCCGCGGCTGGCGCGCAAAGCCGATCAGCGTCACCGCATCCTTCGGTCCCAGCAGCGAGGTCAACACCTCCATCGCCCGCCGCACCGATGCCGCGCGATCCTCCCGCTCCATCGAGCCCGAGGTATCCAGCAAGACCGTCAGCCGCAACGGTTGCCCGTCGCCCCGGCCCGCCGCCGCCACCTTCATCGCGATCCTTACCAGATTGCGCTCCTGCAGCACCGGGTGCGCCGCCTGTTCGATATGGCAGGCGATCTTCTCCCCCGGCCCCGGCGCCGGATCGCCATAGTCAAACGCGTTGTAGAACTCCTCCGGCCGGATCGAGTCCCCGTCCGGCAATTGCCCGCGCGCCAGCGCAGCCTGCGCCAGAAGAAACGAGACATCGCTGACATGGAGGGAAAACGTCGAGTACGGCTGATCGCTGGCGTTGATTTCGTCCTGGGGCTCGGGAGTCGGCGCCTTCTGGGGCGGCGCGGGCGAAGGCGCATTCTTTAGGAGGTTCTCGACGCGCTGAATATTCGCAGGGGTATCGTGAAAGATAAGTCGCCCAGTGTCCGGGTCATAAATCGCCGTTGCTCCAGGAGGAAATTTGACTCCGTGAGCGCTCCAGTAATCCGGAGAGCTTTGCCGTACGGCGATTCGGCCGTCAGCGGGGGGAGGAGTATCAAAAAACGCCGCAGGTATCGTGTATTCCTTCGTGATAAGCTCATACGCGTTCGCGGTCTGTTTGAAACGATTGCCACCGGTGGAAGCAACCGTCGATGCTGCGCTTGTGATCCCCAAACCTCCACCCACCGGACCTTGAGCCTGCAATTGCCCGGCGTACCGTCGCACTTCCTCAACTGCCTTGGCAGCGTCTTTCTTCAATTGCGCCTCCGAGTGCTTCCGATCTTCCGCGATATCCGCCGCGGAATCCGGCATTTCATTCTTAGCCGTATTTCGCGACCTGTTGATTTGGTTCTCTTTATACTGGATGAACCTATCCAATTCCGCCGTCCGGCCTACTGCTGCCGCCTTTTTCTCTGCATCCGCAATCACATCACCGGCATCCGCTGCTGTTGCGTCCGCGTTCGCCGGTGCTCCACCAGCCCCGCCAGCCGCCACCGCCCTCTCCTCCTGAGCGGCCGGCCGTGCTTGCGGCACTAGTTCCGCGGGCGCCGCTTCGCCAGCCGTCGCGTCCGCATCTTTCGACCTCTCCACCACGCCATGGGCATATCCCGGGACCATGCGAGAAAAAGCTGTATCGGCGAGCATGGTGTTGCCCGCGCTGACGCTCGTGGCGCCGGTATAGCTGAATTGCGTCGAGCTGGCCGCCCTACCGGCCATGGCAGCAGGCAAGCCCGGCGCGGCTTGGATCTGTTGATCCCCCTGCTGCACAGTCGGCCCGGGCATCCCAGCGTCTTCCCAAGCAATGGACGCGATGGTGATGGCCCGCTTCTTGTCGAACGCTACGTCCATCGAGTAGTCGTGCTCCTCATCCCCCTCCTGGCGAGCAAGGGCCTTGAGAGAATCCAATGCCGCCAGCGACGGAGTTGGCGCCGGGGTCAAGGCAAGCGCCCGGGCAAAATGCGGTGCGCTCGCGGCCACGGGGTTATTCGCTTCCTCCTCCGCCTTTGCCATCGCCGCCATTCTCTCCTGCATCTCCTTCGTCGCGAACGCGGACCGCTTTTGCACACTCGAAAACGCGGGAAGACTAATGCTCCCCAGCAACGCCACCACCAATAGGCACGCCGCAATCCCGATCACCGTCCCCCAGGAGAACCGCCAGCCCCCCTCCGCTTTCCCTTGCGGCATCGCCACTACCTGCGCCGGAGCGCCCGCCTTCTCGTGTCCCAGCTTCTCCAGCAGCTTCCGCCGCCGCTCTTCGGAGAGCCGCATCGGGTCCATCTCCAGCCGGCTCGCCGCCGTCACCAACCCATGCACCACCTCGATGCGCCGCTTAAAAATCGCCAGTTCCGGTTTCTCCGCGACGATCCGCGCCAGCTCCGCCGCCTCGAATTCCGATGCCTCGCCCACCACCCACGCCACCACGCGCGCCTCCAGTTCCGGGTCGATCCACGTTTGAAGTTCAGGGTCTTTGTGTTCGTCGCTCATGGTAATCTCCTCACCCGCGGCTCCCTTCGATGCCGGCGTGGCGTAGCGCATCCGCCAGCCCTTTAAGCAGGTGATGCAATTTGTATCCCACATTCCCCACCCCCAGCCCCGTCCGCGCGCTGATCTCCCCGTACTTCAAATCCTCCTGATATTTCATCTGGATCAGCTCCCGGTCTTCCGGCGGCAAATCCGCCAGCAGCAGCCGCACCATCCCGATCGCCTCCATCCTTCCCAGCTCTTCGTCCGGCCGGCTCTCGCAGGCTGCGTCTGCCACCTCGTCCGCCTCATCGAGCCCGGCCTCATGGCGGTGGTCCCGAAGGTGATTCAGCGCCATGTTCCGCAAACTTCGGTACAGCCACCCTCGTGGATTCTCCACCTCTTCCCACACCTCGTGCAGCCTCAGAAAGGCATCCTGCACCAATTCCTCGGCCACCCAGCGCCGTCTCACCAATCCCACCGCAAACGCCAGCAGTCCCGCCTCCTCGCTTTCAAACAGCGCGGCCAGCGTTGGTGGCGTTGGTTCCTCCCGTTCCATGGTTAGCACGATGGGAACCACCACACTCGCGGCATCACCGGCCGTTGAGCCGGCGCATTGCGGGGCGGAATCGGTCATAGGGGTACGGGTGAATCATCTCCTCCCCTATCAAGACACGCCAGCAGCCTTTTCCTTGGAAAAAATTCACATCGGATAACGATGCAACTCGGATCCCGCTACATATTTCCGTACAACATCGGCACAGACGGCATATTCCTTGGCGTTCAACGCCTGATCCAGACCGCGCCTTTCCAGGACATATCCACGCGAACTCGTTCCATTGTCCGGATCATCAGGCGTGCACCGGCTCCGCACCCGGTTGCGGGACGTTCGCAGGGGAGTTGAGTTTCGGGCCCTGCAAAGTTTCGCCTTCGGAGAAATCCAGCATGGTGCGGACCGCCCCGGTCTCCATGTCTTTCACAATGAAACGGCACCGGCCGTCGGCCAGCTCCCGCACGAGCAAGGCGAGCCCGAGAGGTTCCAATTCCTCGCGTCTGAGACGTTGAAGCCGCGCTTCAAATGCCGCGTCCAGGGATTCTCCTCTGGCCCTGCCGCGCACTGCCTGAGTTATAACAATGGAAACAATTTCGGGGATTGATTGGGGATGGGGTACTCCGCTTTTCATACGTCGATTAGCGTATCCTCGTCTGGACCCATGGCATACCGCAATCCGGTTGTCTCCTGTTTATCCCCTAGTACTTTTACTGAGTCCTGGAGATCCTCCTTCCTTGAGGGCAACCGCGGACTCGGAAGATGGTCATGGCTTGCGAGCCGGCGCCTAATCCCTGGCCCTCACTTCTTTCAGAGTCCACTTGGTGATGGTGAGGCCTTTGGACGTTCGGTTGCTCACGGGGACCCGGGTCAGGTCGAAATCCAGCTCGCGGACGCGCGCGCCGCTGCGACCATCCAGGTAGACGCGGATTTTCTTGGGCATGTCCTTCTCCCGCGCACTGATTTCCAGGTAGACGACCCGGGAATTCTCGGACTTCACGAGCGGGTAGAGCTTGTCGCGAGACAGACCGCCGATCTGAAATTTCTTGGCAAGCGCTTTTCCGGTTTCGCCATCCTGGTACACCATCGTATAGAAGTTGGCGTCGCCCTCCTTCGGCCAGATGGCAATATGGATGATCTCGCGGCCCATGAATATCTTGTCGGCAACCTTCGAAACCTTGAGTGAGCCATCCTTCATGATCGCAATGACGCTGTCGAGGATCGTGCACTCGGTGACGAATTCGTGCTGGCGCCAGTTGAGCCCAATGAAACCGTCCTTGCGGTTGACGTAGAGCCGCTGATTGGCGGAAACGACGGCGGAGGCATCGATCTGCTCAATCTCGTCGTAGCTGGTGCGCCGCTTGATTCCCTTGCCGTATTTTCCCTGGAGCATTTCGAACCAGGCGACCGCGTGGCCGGTGAGGTTCTTGAGGTGGCTCTTGGTCTCCTGGATGCCGGCCTCGATCTTCTTCATGGCTTCCTCGGCCTGGAAGCGATTGTAGGCCGAGATGCGCTTGATGCGGATTTCGGTGAGCCGGACGATGTCGTCGTCGGTGACCTCCCGGCGGAGCTGGCGGACGAAGGGTTTCAGGCCCTTGCGAATCTCGTCGAGCACGCTTTCCCACGTCTTCGATTTCTCGATGTTCCGATAGATTCGCTCCTCGATGAAGATACGTTCCAGGGAATCCCAATGCCACTGCTGTTCCAGTTCGGCGAGCTTGATATCGAGTTCACGCTTCAACAGCGCCTTCGTGGCATCGACGCTCGCTGTGAGGATGTCGCGCACGCCGAGGAAGTGGGGCTTGTCGTCGCCGCTCTTGGGGTCGCGGACGATGACACACGCGGCCGGGTTGAGTTGCACCTGGCAGCTCGTGAAGACGTAAAGCTGCTGGATGACTTTGTCAGGCTCGGCCCCCTGCGGCAGATGGACCAGGATCTCGACCTTGTCGGCGGTATTGTCGTCAACGTGCTTGATCTTGATCTTGCCCTTGGCATTGGCGGCGAGGATGGACTCGATGAGCGAAGTCGTGGTCACGCCGAAGGGCAGCTCGGTGATGGCCAGGACGTATTTGGATCGCTCTTCGATCTTCGCGCGCACCTTCACTTTGCTCCCGCGCTCGCCGTCGTTATAGTCGCTAAAATCCGCGGTGCCGCCGGTTGGGAAATCGGGTAGGATGCGAAAGGTCTTTTCCTGGAGATGATTGATCGCCGCGCGGCACAGGTCGTTGAAATTGTGCGGCAGGATCTTCGTGGCGAGCCCGACCGCGATGCCGTCGGCGCCTTCGAGCAGGACGATGGGAAACTTGGCCGGGAGGGTGACAGGCTCCTTGTTACGCCCGTCATAGCTCAGTTGCCAGGTGGTGGTCTTCGGGTTGAAGAGGACGTCCCTGGCAAACGGCGTCAGGCGGGCCTCGATGTAGCGCGGCGCCGCCGCGTCATCGCCGGTAAGCAGATTACCGTAGTTTCCCTGCGGCTCGATCAGCCAGCCGCGCTGGCCGATGGACACGAGCGCCGCTCCAATGGACGCGTCGCCGTGCGGGTGCAGCTTCATCGTCGCCCCGACCACATTGGCCACTTTGTGAAACCGCCCGTCGTCCATGTCCCACAGGGTGTGGAGGACGCGCCGCTGCACGGGCTTCAAGCCGTCGTCAATGTGCGGTACCGCCCGGTCGAGGATGACGTAGCTCGCGTAGTCGAGGAACCAATTTCGGTAGCTCACGGCAAGCGGCGCCTGGTCGTCCTGGACCTTGTCGCTTTTCTTGTGCTCCGGCGGCGGCGGAGCCTCGGCGGCTGCTGGCTCGGCTGCTGGCTCGGCTGCTGGCGCCGCGTCCAGCGGGAGCAGCGGTTGATTGTCGCTTTCGGAAGATCTCTTTTTAGGCATCGAATGGAACAGACGTGCGATGGCGCCGGGCCAATCAGGCTTCGATCAGGTCTTTCTCGACCCGCAGGTTATCGATTATGAAGTCCTGCCGCTCGGGCGTATTCTTGCCCATGAAGAAGGAAAGGAGCTCGTCAGAGCTGTTGAGGTGGTGAAGACCCACCGGGTCGAGCCGGATGTTCTCGCCGATAAAATCCTTGAACTCCCCGGCCGATATTTCCCCCAGGCCCTTGAAGCGCGTGATCTCGTGCCCGGCCCCAAGCGCGGCGATGGCCGCCTGCTTCTCCTGCTCGTGGTAGCAATACTTCGTGACCTTCTTGTTGCGCACCCGGAAGAGAGGCGTCTGCAGGATGAAGACGTGGCTGTTGCGGATGACGTCGGGGAAGAACTGCAGGAAGAACGACAGCAGCAGCAGCCGGATGTGCATCCCGTCCACGTCCGCGTCGGTGGCGACGACGATCCGATTGTACCGCAGCCCGTCGAGCCCGTCCTCGATATTCAGCGCCGCCTGGAGCAGGTGAAATTCCTCGTTCTCGTAGATGACTTTCTTCGTGAGGCCGTAGGTATTGAGCGGTTTGCCTTTGAGCGCGAATACGGCCTGCGTCTGCACGTCCCTCGTGGCCGTGAGCGAACCGGCCGCGGAGTCCCCCTCGACGATGAAGAGCGTGCTCTCTTCGGCCCGCCGATCCTTGTCCCCCAGGTGCAGACGGCAATCGCGCAGCTTGCGATTGTGCAGCGAAGCCTTCTTTGCGCGTTCGCGCGCGATGTTGCGAATGCCGGCCAGTTCCTTCCGCTCGTGCTCGTTCGCCTCGATCTTCCTCCGGATTATCTCTGCCGTCTCACGATGCTTGTGCAGGTAGGTATCGAGCGACTGCTGCACAAACTTCCCGACAAATTCCTTGATCGTGGGACCCTTGGGGCCAACGCTGCTGGAGCCAAGCTTCGTCTTGGTCTGCGACTCGAAGACCGGTTCCTGCACCCGGACCACGATGGCCGCGTCGATCGACTGGCGGACGTCGGCTGCATCGTATTCTTTCTTGAAATGATTGCGCACCGTATCGACCAGCGCCTCGCGGAATGCCGCGAGATGCGTTCCGCCCATGGTCGTGTGCTGGCCATTGACGAAGGACCAGTATTCCTCGCCGTAGTGGTTGCCGTGCGTCAGCGCGATCTCGATGTCTTCGCCTTCCAGATGGATGATGGGATAGAGCGACTCGCCACTCAGTTCCTTGGCCAGGAGGTCTTTTAGACCGTTTTGCGACCGGAACGGTTTGCCATTGAGCGTGAGCGTGAGCCCGCGATTGAGGAACGCATAGTTCCAGAGCATGTCCTCGATAAACTCGGTGCGGAACTGGAAGTCCTTCCCGAAAAGCGCCTCGTCCGGCGTAAATTCCACGAGCGTCCCATTGCGTTCGCTGGTTTTGGTCACGCGCGACTGGCTCTTGAGCTTCCCCTGCTCAAACTCGACTACCTTGGTCTCGCCCTCGCGCATGGCCTGGGCCCGGTAGTTGAGGGAGAGCGCATTCACAGCCTTCTGCCCCACGCCGTTCAGCCCCACCGCCTTTTGGAATGTCTCGCTGTCGTATTTCGCCCCGGTGTTGATGATTGAGACGCAGTCTGCGAGCTTTCCCAGCGGGATGCCGCGTCCATAGTCGCGCACCTTGACGCTGCGTTCGGTGAACTCGATCTCGATCTTTCGGCCCTGCCCCATCATGAATTCGTCGATGGAATTATCGATCGTCTCCTTGATCAGGACGTAGATGCCATCCTCCGCGTGGGCGCCGTTCCCCAGCCGGCCGATATACATGCCCGGACGCAGCCGGATATGCTCCAGGGAGCTGAGGGTCTTTATGCTGGCTTCGGTATAGTTGGACGCCATGGGTTGCGTCGGGGAAAGGTGGCAGGCTTCGGTTGTCTGACAAGCGCAATTCCCGCGCGCCGCCCGCGCGGCGAATTTCCTTTCGTGGAAAGACCGCGAATATGAACAGGGAGACTTGCAAGTTTGCCTGTTGTCATGGATATGAGGGTTTGCCATGCAACGAAAGCCCCTTGAAATCGACGTAATCGACTTTATTCAGGCCGTTGGGCTTTTGGTGCGCCGCGTGCGCGCGGCGGCCGCCTCCGATGGGCTTTCAATGACCGAGGCTCTCGTTATGGCGCGCCTCGCCAGGGAAGGGCCTGCAACGACCGCCGATCTTGCGCGCGCGGAGAGCATGAAACCCCAGTCGATGGGAACCACTATTTCGGCGCTTGAGGAAATGCGCATGGTCGAGCGCACGCCGCATCCCACGGACGGCCGGCAGGTGAATATCGCGTTGACGGCGAAGGGCGCCGCCCTTCGCAAGAGCGCCAAAGATGCAAAACGGACGTGGCTGGCGCAGGCCATAGCCAGGCTCGACGAACTGGAACGGGAAACGCTCTTCAAGGCTGGCGAGATCATCAAGCGCCTGGCGGAAAGTAACCGGCAATGAGAGACGACCGCAACCTGTGAACGATCCCGCAACCGCCTAATCAAAAGGAAAAACCACAATGAACTGGTATCACTACATCGCTTGTTTCTTCGCTGGAATGTTTCTCACTAATGTCGTGCCTCATTTCGTGCATGGCATTTCTGGTGACCGTTTTCCGACACCATTCGCCCACCCTCCCGGAAAAGGATTGTCCTCGCCATTGGTGAACGTCCTCTGGGCACTCCTTAATCTAGTCGTCGGTTTCGTCCTGTTTCGGGTAGGGAAATTTTTGAGCGGAGACACCTTGTCGCTTGTCATTTTCTTCGCAGGCATCGCTGCAATAAGCACGCTGTCGAGCGTGCGATTTGCAAAGAAGCAATCCATGTGAGCTACCGGAAGTCATGGGAACCGGCACTGGCCAGGTCCCCGGCCTGGAGAGGCTCGGCGTGGGCGGCCCGGACATGGATGACTTGATCGACGTTTTGCAATTGGCCTTCGATGAGGAGGAAGGGCTCTTGGGTGATCAGGAGGCGGTGCCGCTCGAAGAATCTGGGCTCGACGATGATGTTCACGATGCCGGTCTCATCCTCCAGGCTCACGAAAACAAAGCCTTTGGCCGTCCCCGGGCGCTGGCGGCAGATTACCGCTCCCGCGACGGTAACGGATTCTCCGTTGCGGCGGGCGGAAAGATCGCAGGCTCGCAGCACGCCGGTGAGCTGGGGACGCAGCAACTCCATGCTGTGGCGGGCCACGGAGAGGCGCATCCCTTCGTAATCGGCCTCCAATTCCTCGGCGGGGTCCATTGCGGGGAAGAGGGGGGCCAGGGCGGGTAGGGGAGGGGATTGGAAGAGGTCCTCCGCGCTGAAGGTATCCAGGACGCTCCAGAGGGCCTGGCGGCGGCCCGGGACCAGGCTTTGCAAGGCGCCGATGCCCGCCAGGGTGCGAAGAACACGGGCACTCAGCGGCACGCGCCGGCGCAGTTCCTCGATGGAGGTGAAGGGCGCGCGGGCGCGCTCGGCGAGGAGACTTTCCACAGGACCGGCGGACATCCCCTCGACGACGCAGAAGCCGAGTTGGATGCTGTCATCGGGATTGATGGTGCAGAACCAATCGGAGCGGTCGATGGAGACGGAGTGGAAGGCCACGCCGTGCCGTTTGGCATCCATGATCAAGGTGGCGGAGGAGTAAAAACCCATCGGCTGGTTATTCAAAAGACTGGCGAAAAACTCCGGGGCACGGTGGGCCTTGAGGTAAGCGCTGCCGTAAGCCAGATGCGCGAAGCTGATCGCGTGCGACTCGGGAAAACCATAGAGGGCAAAGGAGGTGATGGCGGCAGTAACCTGCTCGATGACCTCGGGGCCATGGCCTTTCTTCTCCATGGCGGCGCGCAGCTTTACCTGGACGCGGGTCATTTTTTCCTCGGAGCGATGAAACCCCAGGGCGCGTCGCAATTCATCGGCCTCGGAGCCGGTAAAATCGGCCAGCACCATGGCGATCTTGAGCATTTGCTCCTGGAACAAAGGGACGCCGAGCGTGCGTTCGAGGACGTCGATAACATCGGGATGATAGTAAGTCACCTTTTCCTTGCCGGCGCGGCGCGCCAGGTAGGGATGGGTCAGGTTTCCCTGGATGGGACCGGGCCGGATGATGGCCACTTCGATGACCAGGTCATAAAAGTTCTCGGGCTTCATGTGCGGGAGCGTGGCCATCTGGGCCCGGCTCTCGATTTGAAAGACGCCGATGGTATCGGCCTTCCGGATCATCTCAAAGGTGGCGGGGTCTTTCTCGGGCAATTGGGCCAGATCTACGGGACGCCCGCGCCGGCTGGATAACTCGACCGCATCCTGGATGACGGCTATCATCCCGAGGCCCAGAAAATCGACCTTGATGATGCCCAGGTCCTCGCAATCGTCCTTGTCCCACTGGGCCACCACGCGCCCGGGCATGCTCGCATTCTCAAGCGGGACGATGGAATCCAGGCGGCCCTCGCAGATGATCATGCCCCCGGAATGCTGGCCCAGGTGGCGCGGCAGCCCGTAAATGGAATGGAATAACGTGGCAAGGGATTGCCAGCGGGGATGGCTCGCGGAAATGCCCGCCATGTCCATCTGCTGCTCGAAACCGATGGTGTGCGGAAAATCGCCACTGGCATACAAGCCGGAGAAGCGGTCCATGACATCGGCGGACAGGCCAAGCGCCTTGCCCACCTCCCGCATCGCGCTGCGCCCGCGGTAAGTGATGACATTCGCGGTCATGGCCGCGCCGGTGCGCCCATAGCGGCGGTATATCTCCTGGATGACCTGCTCCCGTTTGTCTCCGCTCGGTAAGTCAAGGTCGATGTCCGGCCATGAATTCCTGCGGCTCTCGCTCAGGAAGCGCTCGAACAGGAGCTTGTATTTCAGCGGATCGCAGTAAGTGATGCCCAGGCTGTAACATACCGCGCTATTGGCCGCGCTGCCGCGGCCCTGCACCATGATGTTGTTTTCATTGCAGTACCGGACGATATCCCAAACGATGAGGAAGTAACCGGAGATGCCCAGCCGGATGATCAATTCGAGTTCCCGGTCAAGCTGCGCGCGCACCCTGGCATCGAGGACGGGAAAGCGCTTCCTGGCGCCCGCATAGGTTTGCTCCCGCAGCAGGGCAGCCATGGCGGGGGCATCGAGGCCGCGATAAGTGGGAAAGTCATACCCCAGGTTCTCAAGGGAATATTCGACCCTCTCGGCCAGGAGCCGCGTATTGGCCAGGGCCTCCGGGATATCTTCGAATATCTCTTCCATGGCCGCGGCCTCCTTGATGAAACGATGATGGTTCGGGCTCAGGAGCGTGCCGGCCTGGTCGAGATTCGTGTGATGGCGGATGCAGGTGAAAACGTCGAGCACCTGCCGCCCCTCGGGCGTGGCATGGCAGACCCCATTGGTGGCCAGCAGCGGGAGGCCCGTGGCCGCCGCAAGGGCGATGAGACGCTGGTTGGGAAGTGATTCGCCGCGCAGGAAGTGGCGCTGGATTTCGATGAAGACATTCTCACGTCCAAAGATGCCGGCTAGACGCTTGAGAAATGCCAGGGGATCATCCGCGAGGGGATCATCCCCCCCCGCGATGAGCCGGTGCAGCAGGCCTTCTTCGTCGCCGGTCAGTGCGACCAGTCCCTCTGCGTGCGCGGCCAGTTCCAGCCAGGTGACAGAGGAGGCTGTCTTGGTGCCGCGCAGCTTGCCGATGGTGATGAGGCGGCAGAGGTTCTGGTAACCGGCCCGCGAGGTGACGATGACGGGGAGGATGGAACCATCGTCAATGGTCAATTCACAACCGATGATAGGCTTGATGCCAAGCTCCCGGGCCCGCCCATGGAAGCGCGGCGCGCCGTAAACGCCGTCGCGGTCATGGACGGCGAATGCGCTATGGCCCAGCTCGGCGGCAGTCTCAGCCAGTTGCTCGGGACTTGAAGCCCCGCGCAGGAAGTTGAAGGCGCTCCGGGCGTGGAGTTCGACATAGCCATTAGATGCCTTAGTCATAAATCCCGTCGATGTACCAGTCATTGCCCTGCTGAAAGAGCCGGTAGAGGCGGCCGTCGGAGGATTCCACTTCCCACTCGGTTCGCTCCCACGCATGCCGGTCCCACCATTCGCCGGAGCTAAACCATGGGCCGGACGATTCGCCCAGCGGAGCGCTAAAGTCCTCGATGACCACGGAAACGGGCCGGTGGTTCATGGTAAAGACATGGGCCGGCCGCGGAGGACGGAAACGCCGCAGGGCAAGCCCCCGGGAGCCGGATGTCCCCGGCGATAAAGTCGCGGCGTGAAAGGCGGGCGGCTGGAGCCGGAAGGCGTCCGGGCGAAAGGTATTTTCCTTTACGGGAACTCCCGCCCGGTCCGCGCCGACCAGGGCGGACAGCCGGGCCAGGGTCTGGTGAAATTGATTCGGGTCGCGCAGCGATGCCTCGAAGAGCCCGAGCTGATCCTTGACCGCCTTGCAGGGAGTGGCGGCCAGGTGCAGGGACTTGATGGGATGAGCGCTCTGGAAGCCCTCCAGGTGCGTGAAAAGCATGCGGAAGAGGGTCTCGACATCCCGCGTCGGAGCCGGTACCGGAAAGGCTCGCGTGGCATCCGGGCCGGTCGTGAAGCCGATGCGCAGTTCGAGCGTGCCCACTACGAGATATGCGGCGGCAAGGCGGTCCGCGATGCGATCCAGGAAACGCCGGATCATGAAGAGCAGCGGTTCGAGCAGCTCGATTTCGTTCTCGAATTCGGTGGCTTCCTCGAAGGTCTCGCGTGGGGCCGCCAGTTTGAGCAGGCGGGTGCTTTTTCCCATGACGCATTTCCAGTGAAGCAGCCCCTCTTCACCCAGCCGCGCGGCAATCCCCTCAGGTGGCAATTCACAAAACTCCCGCAGGCGGCGGATGCCGAGACGGCGCAGGGTGCGTTGGAGGTCCGGGCTGGGCGCAAGGGCGGCAATGGGAAGGCCGTGCAGGTCTTCCAGGCAGGTGACGTGGAGAATGGGGCGGGCGTTCCGGGCGGCCAGGAGGGCAAGCCCGGGCGTGGCGGCGATGCCGATCTTCGCGATCAATTCCTGGCGGCGGAGCCGCCGGATGAGGCTTTGCGCGATCTCCTGGAAGCCGGAGGCCCCGTCCTTCAAAAGGCCCTTCAAATCCAGCGTGCAGATGCCGTCGCCAGTCGCCTCTACATAAGCGGAACAGCAGACCGCGCACTGGAGGAGGGCCGCGGCCGCCATGCGCTCGTGATCCGGGCAGCGGTAGCGGAGCTGAAGCCCCGGACATCGGGCAAGCCCCTGGGTGGAGGTCATGCCCTCGCGGATGCCGGCCCGCCGGGCGGCGCGGGTAAATTGGACGATGCGGGCGGCCTTTGCCCCCTCATCGACGATTGCCACGGGCTGCGCCCGCAACCCAGGCTCATACCGCAGCGAGGCCTGCAAATAGAAACCGGGGATATGGATGGCCGCGAACATGAGTGGAAAGGATGAAAGGGGCTTTTCAGATGGCCTCCGCAATTGCTCCACCAAGGCCATGCCGCCGGATGACCTGGAAGTCCATTGCGGCAAAGAGTTCCTCCGTCGGCCGATCGAGATCGCCCACCCGGAAGGCGCCCTCAATCTGCACGCGGCAGTGGGCGCTGCTCACCATGAACCACGGAGTGGCAATGAGGCAGGCGACCGCGTTCTGGGCCGCGATGCGCTGGAGACGGTACCAGGTGGTATTGGGAATTCTCTTTAGTTCGCCGCGGGCGCTGCCGCGCAGATCGAGCAGGACGATGGGCAGATTGCCGTCACGCAGGATGAGGTCCGCGGCTTTGAGGAACTGGGCCGTATTCCGGCAGCGCACCCAGAGCAGATGGGCGAGGACGCCCGCATCGACAGGTTGGGGGTCAAAGCCGTCCCCGCCATCGATAAGCGCAACGGGGCGGCGTTCCCGGGCCGATGCGCAAAGGATGGCGTTGAGGATGCTCAGACAGCCGGCGGCCTCCGGCAGGGTGCTTATCTCCGTGAGCGTGCCCTTCCAGAGGCCGCCCCCCAGCGCATTATCCAGTGGGAGCACCCCGGTGGAAAAAAAGAGCCCATGCCGGGGCGGGGCAACAGGAAAATGTTGCGCCAATAGTTCCCGCAACTGGTGGATGGTGGCGGCGTGCTGCATGCGGACCCCATAGGGTAGGGCAGCGCGAGCAAGTGTTCAAGCGAACACTTTTCCGGCAGTGTCTTAATTTGAAATCAGGGACCGATAACGGGCTGAAGCGCCCACGCTAGAGCCGTGCGCAGCGCCAAACCACCAAGGGCGCGGACGATTGTCCAGAGCGGGTATTCACTGGCACCGCTGCCAGTGCGTGCCCGTGGCTCGTATTTACGAAAGTATTGGCTAAAAGCAATACGCCACGCATATTGCGTTTCGTGAAATTCGTTTGGGACCCACGCAAGCAGGCCGCGAACATCGCCGCTCATGGCGTCGATTTCGAGGCCGCAAAACTGGCATTCGCCGATCCCAAGCGGGTGCTCGCATCCGACAAGAAGCACAGCCTCACCGAAACCCGCTTCTTTTGCTTCGGAATGGTCCAAGGCCGGGTGCTCACTGTCCGCTTCGTCCTGCGCGGCGGTGACATCCGAATCATCGGTGCGGGGTATTGGCGGGACGGCAGGGATATCTATGAAAACGAAAACCATTAAAAAACCGAAATTCGATACGGAGGGCTACCAAACCGGCGCGCCGCACATTCAGGGCGAGCCAGTTAATTTTGATGCCTTGACCGTGCTTCCGCGGGATTTCCTTCCCTCTCCCGAGGAACTGGCCGGCAAATCTCCACAGACCAAGATCACGCTGGCGGTGGACGACTCGGCACTTGCCTATTTCAAGGCGGAAGCACAACGGCTCGGCACGAGCTACCAGCGCATGATGCGGAATCTGTTGGCCAGCTACGCCAGAGGCGCGAGGACCAAACACCGCTGACCCTTCGGACCCGAATTCACCCTTTCGCCACCGGCTCCCTCCCTACAGCACTGGCTCGTGATGGGGCGCATTTAGCGCCTCGTGCAGCGTTTTGAGAAGCTGTTCCTTGGTGTAGGGCTTTATCAAAATCGCCTCCGGCTGCAACAACCGCAGTTCGGCCACTCGGACGTCATTGCCATTGCCGGAGGAAGCAACGATTTTGACCGCCGGATTCATTTTTTTCAACGTGCGGGTCAGCGCGGTGCCGTCAAAATGCGGCATCATCACATCGGTGAGCACGAGGCCGATTTCCTCTCCCTGCTGCGCATAGATGGCGAGCGCCTCGGTTCCGTCCCCCGCGGTCAGGACGCGGTAGCCGCTCAATTTGAGAATGGTTTCGGTTATGCAGCGAATCTCCAATTCATCCTCGACCACGAGCACCAACTCGCCTTTTCCGCGATAGGAAGCCTCTTCGACCACGGGAGCCTTGAAGGACTGCTCCTGCTCGGCGCAGGCTGGCAGATAGACTTTGAACGTACTCCCCTTGCCAGGCTCGCTATAGACGTTGACGAAGCCGTTATGGCTTTTGACGATGCCCCGCACAGTCGAAAGACCCAGGCCGGTCCCCTTGCCGACTTCCTTGGTGGTGAAAAACGGATCGAAAATCCTGTCGCATATCTCCGGGGGAATTCCGGTCCCGGTATCCCGGATGGAAAAAACCACGTGCCGTCCGGACTTCGCCCCGGAAATCATCAATGCGTAATGCTCATCCAGTTCGACGTTCGCAACGCCGATCGTCAAGGTTCCGCCATTCGGCATGGCGTCGCGCGCGTTGAGGCACAGGTTCAATAGAACCTGGTGCATTTGCGTTGCGTCGACACTCACCTTCCATGCGTCCGGGCAATCCTGATGGATGATGCGGATCAGTTTTGGAAACGTCTGGCGGGCGATTTCCGCGACCTCCTCGATCAGGACCATCGGTTGCAGCAATGCCCGGTCCCCTTCGACGCCTTTTGCAAAGGTGAGCACCTGCTTGATGATGTCGGCTCCGCGTTGAGCAGACTTTTCAATCGCGAAGACCAGGCTGTGATACTCCGCCGCCAGCGCGTCCCGGATCAGTGGCGCGGACAAAAGTATCGGTGCCAGGATGTTGTTCAGATCGTGCGCCATCCCGCTGGCCAGGGTGCCGATGCTCTCCAGCCGCTGGGATCGCAGCAGTTGCTCCTCCAGCTTCTTGCGCTCTGTAATGTCCCGCGATATTCCGCATGTGCCAATGATCCGGCCATCGGGATCGCGCAGCGGCAGTTTGGTGGTGATCGCCCATGTGACCCGCCCGCAGTGCCAGGTCTCCTTTTCGTCCTTTCCGACCATGGTTTCCCCTGTCCGCATCACTTCCTGCTCGTCCCTCAAGGCATCGTCGGCATGCTCCGAAGTGAGTAGATCAAAGTCCGTTTTCCCCATCGCGTCGGCCGTATCTGCCAATCCAAGCATTTCCGCCAGAGCCCGGTTTGCCCACAGAAAACGCCCGGCGGTGTCCTTGAAATAAATGCGGTCCGGGGTGTTCTCCAGTAGAAAATCCAACAGGTGCGGCTGGACGCCGGCGGAGCATTCGGCAGTGGGTACACAACTGATTGACGTCGGCATGATGTAGGGCCCCCCAAGTAGCAGACACTGTGCCGCTTTGGGCATTTTACCCGATCCGAATCAGTGCTTTCCCAACCCCCTGTTGATCTACCGGTGGACGTCGCTTTTCGCCGCGTCCCTCCGTTTCCGCCGCAAGCCCCGTACACGGTCAAACCCCACGAGCCTGCCCCGCTGCTCATCCCATAGCCGAAAATGGATCGACTTGAAGCTGGCCAGGAGCGTCACCGGTTTCACGTTCTGAAAGAGCGGATGGGAATTGTGGCATCGCTCCAGATTGTAGTTCGCAATTCGCGGGCTGAGGTGATGGATATGGTGAAAACCGATGTTGCCCGAGAACCACTGGAGCACCCTGGGCAGCTTGTAGAATGAGCTGCCCTGAAGCGCGGCCGTTGTGTAATCCCACGCCTCGCTCCGTTCCCAGTAAGCGTCCTCAAACTGATGCTGCACATAGAACATCCACACTCCCGCGGCCCCGGCCGTCATGGTCACGGTAAGCTGGATGAGCAGATACGCCTTGAGCCCGAAGACCATGCTCAGGGTCACTGCGAGGGCGAGCACGGCCCCGTTCATGCACCACACCGACCGGCGCTCCCTCGGACTTGCCTTCGGTGAGGGGAATCTCTCCCGCACCACGAACAGGAACACCGGCGCGATGACGAAGAGCACAATGGGATTGCGCGCAAGCCGGTACGCAAACCGTTTCCAGCGCGAGCACTCCAGATATTCCTGCACCGTAAGAGTCCAGATGTCGCCCGTGCCGCGCCGGTCCAGGTCCCCTGAGGTCCCGTGATGCAGGGCGTGCTCCCAGCGCCAGTGGTAGTATGGAGTGAACGTCAGCACCCCGGCGATGAAACCGGTGATGTCATTCGCCAGGCGGCTTTTGAAAAATGAGCCATGCCCGCAGTCGTGAAAGATTATAAACACCCGCACCAGCAGCCCGCCGGCCAGCGCCGCTAGCGGAATCGTCAGCCACCAGGAGATCGTCACCGTCCAGTGCATGACAGCCCACAGCATCGCGTACGGCACGAACGAATCCGCGATCTGCCAGGCCGCCCTCCATGCCGACGGCGTCTGATACCTCGCGACGATCTCTTTCCATTCCGTGACGCTGGGCTGGGGATTTGCCGGGTTCGATTCGGAATAAGGAGTAGGCATTGGACGCTTTCCAACTCGAATCTGCGCCCACGGAGCCTTGGGCGCAACCGGATTACCCCGCAACCGAAGGATTCAAATTCGCCTTTGGCTCGGTTCAGGTTACGATATTGCCCCGTATCTCATGCCGCCCGAGTCCGCGACCTCAACCACGCCCGCAGTCTGGTACCAATGCCAGCGCTGCACCAACTGCTGCCGCTGGCCCGGTTTCGTCCAACTGAGCAACTCCGATATCACAGCGATCTCGCAGTTTCTAAAGATGAGCGAGTGGGATTTCATCCAGCGCTACACCCGCCTTCGCCCCAATCGCCAGGGCCTCGCCCTCACCGATACCGCGAGCGGAGCCTGTGTTTTCCTCGAGGGGCAAGACTGCGCCATCCAGCCCGTAAAGCCCCACCAATGCACAGGTTTCCCGAATACCTGGAATTTTCCTGGCTGGCGGGACGTCTGTGAAGCGACTCCCAGGCATCTTTCCCAAGCGCCCCCTTGATTAGGCTTTTGCCTGCGATGGGTTTCCTCACGGCCGGTGCGGCATCGCCGGAATGGATTTTGCAAACACACCCTAGTCAAAAGGGCGCGCCGCTTTCCATGCATCAGCCAGGGCTTGGATACCGCGTCCCGACCCCTCATTCTCTGACAAATGACTGACCAACCGGCCGACGATGAGATTTCAAAAACGCCATTCGACGAGTACTCGGAAGGGCAGGGGACTCCGCCCAAACGGACGCTCCACCTCGCCCGCATCGCCGCCGTTCTCAGAGTCATGAGCGCGTTGGCCCTTGCCGTTGCATTTGCAACCGCGGCAGGGATCGTCCTCCTCGATGCCATCCATTGGATTCGACCGGACTGGTCGTGGAAGGTAAAATCCGCGATTCCCCTGATATGCATCGGCTCTTCCTACGCGTTGCTCCAATTCACCATCCCGCGCACGCTTGTGGAGTTTTGCCTCAGCCTGGCAGTCAGCCTCGCCTTTATCCTTTGGGGAGTTGAGCAGTTCATTCCGGTGCCGCGAATTGCCTCGGTAGTGGATGACGTTGTAGTCTTCCTCTTCGTTCTGGACCTCAGCATCGTCATCCGGGGCCAGTTGAAGCAGACCCTTCGCCGGCCCCGCGATTAGCTGGGGCCATGCCCCGCGTTTTAGTCATGTACAAATGCGCCCACTCCGATTTTAATCCTTCAAAAATAACCATCCATGTCCAATTCCCTTCTTACTCTTCCTATCTCAACCATCGAAAAAGCCCTCGCCATCCGCATACACATCGAGGCGCTCCAGGCGGAAGTTGATGAAATTCTTGGTGGCAAAAGCGTTAAAGCTCCTGCCGCATCAAGTGAGATCGCAAGTGGAATCGTGAAAGATGGCCGCAAGGGCAAACGCTCTGCCGCCACTCGCGCGAGGATGGCCGCCGCCCAAAAGGCCAGGTGGGCAGCGAAGAAAAGCGCGGTATAATTCCGGGAGCGCGCATCGCGCGACTCTGACAGAATCGCCTTCGAGCAGATGTAAGTACTTCCCGGGTTCTTCGCCAACCGCCCTGGAAGGCGTTTTATACGCTTTCTGAGCGTTGCCTTCGCCCGTCACTTCGCACGCGACGTACGAATTTCGTTCGTCACTCGCCGAGTTCCACGCAGCGCCGCCGGTAGTGGAGGTAATCGCTGTAAGAGACTTCCGCGGGCACACCGTGGTCGCAGCATGGAATGTAACCGCCGCGCTCCCGCATTGCGGGAAGAATGCGTTCCAACATGGCGTCGATCGCATCCGGGCCTGCCGCCAATACGCGCTTATCGATCCCTCCCCGCATGCACAGCCCCGGGTATCGTCTGCCGATTTCCACCACGTCGCAGCCGCTGGCCACTTCGAATGGGCTCATCGCGTCCATGCCAATTTCCTCCATATAGAAACCAATCAGCGGCTCGCACATGCCATCGGTGTCAATTTGCAAATATAAATGCCGGGACTTATCGAGCTGCCGCTCTCGCACCCGGCGTAGCAGCTCCTTGTAGTATGGAAGGAGCATTTCGCGAGTCATGTCCGGCGAGATCAATGGCCCATTGTTGTAGCAGTTATCTTCGGCAAAAAATATCTCGTCATAAGTAACATATCGCTGATGAGCCGAAGTAACCGCGTCGGCCAGTTCCAGCCAGCGCTGCATGATGGTTTCGATTAACTCCGGCTGGTCGTAAAACGCATAGAGCAGTTCTGTGGGTCCGACCATCGACCTCAGGAACATGAATGAGCCTGCCAGGTGCTGGGTAATCATTTCTCCGCGCGCCGCCGCCGTGCGGGCAACACCCATTCGTTGTTCCAGATCTTCGTAGCGGCGGGGATCCTGCGGATCAAGCCGCCACTCCGCGTTCGCCTTCCATGTCTCCATATCCACTACCGGATGCCCGATATATTCGGGCATGAACCCTTGACGGCGGCCTTTGAAGTAAAGCACGTGGCGGCCGGCCCAGTCCTGCTCCACTTCCGTACTCCCGCGGTCTTCAATCAGCTTGACCTCGAACTGCGGCACATATTCTGGCTCGCACCAGCCCAGGCACCAGAGCGGATGAGCGCCGGGTTCATCATAATGAAACAGCGCGCTCGCTTCCGGCGAATTCTGCTCAATGTCCGGCATCCCCTGCTCCTTCCATTCCTCCCAGCAGTAAAAACCAAACTCGCATTTGAGAAACGGCGCGCCGGGAGTGATGGCGTAGGTATCGCGTCGTCGCCGGGCCGCGTCGGTCCAGAGTTCACGAGGCGGCAAGCCATGAATGTCGGTAGGTTGAATGAGCGGGGATATCCCATTGGGGTTCATGTTCATGGTAAGCCGGGGTGGTGTTTCGCGATTTTCTTCCCGGGCGCCGGTTTCGCAAGCCCATTCCGGCCCGTAACGCCGGTTTTTCCGACATTCCCTTATAGATAGCCACCCGGTAGTGTTGTGTTAAACTTCTCCCATGAGTGCAGCCGCTGCTTTGCAGGCGGGTATTTTTCTGTCGGTTATCATCGCCCTGGTCAAGCCGCTGGGAACATATCTCGAACACGTTTTCGAGCGCCGCAAAACCTTCCTCGATCCGCTCCTCCTCCCCTCCGAGCGCCTCCTTCACCGCATTCTCGGCATCACCGCGTCATGCGAAATGGATTGGATGCGTTACTCACTCGCCTTCTCCCTCTTCAGCGCAGTCAACATCGCCCTCCTCTACATCCTGCTCCGCGGCCAGGCATGGCTCCCCTGGTATTTCCCGTCCCTCATGACCACGCCCATGACCCCGGACCTCGCCGCCAATACCGCCGTTAGTTTCGTCACCACCACCACCTGGCAGGCTTACGCTGGCGAGAACACAATGAGCTACTTCAGCCAGTTACTTTTCGCCGGCCAAAACTTTCTCGCTGGCGCCGCCGGTCTTGCCGTCGGCATCGCTTTCATCCGCGGCTATTCCCGCGAAAACACCGGCCGCCTTGGCAACTTCTGGGTCGATCTCATTCGCGCCCTTCTTTGGGTCCTCCTGCCCATATCCCTGCTCGGCAGCCTTTTTCTCATTGCCCAGGGCGTCCCGATGAATTTCCTCCACTACACTGTCGCTCACTCCCTGCAAGGCGGCGCCCAGACCATCGCTCAAGGCCCCGTTGCCGCCCTGGAATTCATCAAAAACCTCGGCACCAACGGCGGCGGATTCTTCAACGCCAATGGCGCCCATCCCTTCGAGAATCCCACCCCGCTCACCAACTTCGTCGAGCTGCTTGCCATCGCCGTCCTTCCCGCCGCCTTCACGCACACCTTCGGCCGCATGGTCGGCAGGCCCCGCGATGGCTGGCTCATCTTCTGGGTCATGACTGCGCTCTTCGTGGCGGGCCTCGCCACCTGCCAGTGGGCGGAGAAAAGCGTCCCTCCCGCCCTCGCCCACGAAATCACCGGCGGCAACATGGAGGGCAAGGAAGTCCGCTTCGGCCTCTCCGCCTCGACACTTGCCGCCATCGTCACTTCCAACGGCGCCACCGGCTCCTACAACTCGATGCACGATAGCTACCAGCCCCTCGCGGTCCTCGTCCTGCTGGTCAACTTACTCCTTGGCGAGATCGTCTATGGCGGCCTCGGCACCGGCCTCTTCAGCATGATCTTCGTCGCCTTGCTCGCCCTTTACATCGGCGGCTTGATGGTCGGACGCTCCCCCGAGCATCTTGGCCGGCGCCTCGGCCCGCCCGAGATGAAAATCATCGCCCTTTACACCCTTCTTGGTCCCGTCACCGTTTTGTTCCTTACCGCCCTTGCCGTCCTCACCGATGCCGGTCGCGCCGGCCCCACCGTAAACTTCGGTCCTCATGGATTCACCGAGATACTCTTCGCCTACGCCAGCGCCTTCGCGAATAACGGCCAGAGCATGGCCAGCCTCAATGCCAACACCCTCTTCTACAACGTCACGACTATCATCGCCATGCTCGCCGGACGCTACGGTCTCGCCATACTCGCTCTCGCCCTCGCCGGACGCTTTGCCTCCTCGAGCCGGCGCCCCGCAAGCGCCGCCACCATGCCTTCCGACAGTCTCTTGTTCGGTGTGCTCCTGGCCGGAACAGCCCTCCTCGTAGTCGCTTTGAACTTCCTCCCCGTCCTCGCCCTTGGCCCCATCCTCGAGCACTATTCCATCCATCATCATCACATCCTCCTTCACAAATGAAGTGGCCCTGGCGTTTCTCTTGGTCGCATTCATCCAGGTGCTTATATCCTGTTTCCACTCCCGCAGAATATGTTCATAGCGTTGAGCTTGCCCAACCCCGTTCAAGCGTGAAATCGTTCCGCAAGTTTTCCAATTACCATGAACATCGAGGATTCCTCTGCGGCAACGCCCCCCCCATCTCCAGCTTACAGAGACCGGTCAGGTAGCCTGGTCTTTTTCGGCATTTTGACAATCCTCCTCGGTTGCCTCTGCAGCCTCTTTATCCCGCTGATGTTCTTGGGTCAGAAGATGGCTGCCGCCCAAGGCCGCGGCGCCACGGCGCAACCGCTCTCCCTCATGCTCCCCGGCATGGTCATGTACGGCATCCTGGCCGTAGCCCTCGTCTGGCTGGGCATCGGCTCCATCTCGGCCCGGCGCTGGGCTCGGGCTCTTATCCTCCTCTTTTCCTGGGGCTGGCTCATCACAGGCATCATCACCGGCGCCAGCATGGCATTCGTCCTCCCGGGAATGACCGTCCCCATCGCCGGCGCACCCGGGCGCCCTGCCCCTGCCGTGCCACACCAGGCGATGATCGTCGCCATGATCGTCGCCATGGCATTCATGAGCATCATCTTCATCGCTCTCCCCATTGTCTGGGTCCTCTTCTACAGCGGCCGCAACGTGAAAGCCACGTGCGTTGCTCGCAACCCGGCGCCGAGTTGGACGGATGCCTGCCCCCTCCCTGTTCTCGCGCTCTGCCTGCTGGCCATCTTCTCGGTTCCGATGGGCCTTCTAATGCCATTTACAGGTCACATGGCCCTTCCCTTCTTTGGCTCCATTCTCACCGGTGCCCCAGCCGGTCTCTTATCCGTGGTGGTCGCCGTATTATTCGCGTACGCAGCCTGGGCCATGTATCGGCTGAACGTCCGGGGCTGGTGGGTTCAGTTGGCCCTCTTCTGCTTCTACACCGCATCAAGCTGGGTCACATTCTCGCGCCACAGTTTCATCGAGCTTTTTCAAAGGATGAAATATCCGCAAGCCACCGTCGACCAATTGCAGGCCAACCCCTTCTTCCAGGGCAACCAGATGTCCCGGTTTATGCTCCTGTTCTTCATCCCCGTCCTACTCTATCTCCTCTTCATCAAGAAATACTTTCGCCGCGCATCCTGATCCCCCGACTCTGACCTCCATGGCGCCCAACCCAAGTGCCGCCGCCATGATGGGGAAGCGTCTCCGCCTTCTTCTCCTCATTCTTATACCAGGCTCATCGTTCACCGCGACAATGTAATCTTCGTGGAGGAGCAGAATTATCCGTTCCAATGAGCTGGCGCAGCAGCACCTTCAAGGCGCCCGCAGAACCAGCCTGATCGCATCCAGTCGGATCCGCGCAGTCGCAAGCGCGTTCTCGAGTTCCGACCTCTCCTGTTTTGCGGCCTCGATCTCGCTTTGGCGGACATGGTCATTGATCGCGCGCAGATCCTCCAGTCTCTCGATTTCGTTCTGAAGTTGCGCCATCATCACAGCTCTGGCCGCTTCGGTAATCGAGCCCATGCGTTCCTCGGCAAGCTCAAGGGCTTTCCCGAGCATGGCCGGCAGGATCTGTTTCTTCATGACAGCCTTGTCCAGAAGCCGCATGACATCGCCCTTCTCCAACCGGGCCGCCGCGTACGCGGCATTTCCGCTCTCATCCTTCAGCGCGTGATCCACCACCACGCGGACCGGCGTTGCAGGCAGGAAGCGGTCTGCGTGCAACGCTTCCGGGGCAATGCATTCCACCACCGCATAGATCTCCAGCAGGACCGCTTCATTGCCCGGCGTTTTCCAAAGGCCGAACGCGGCATTTCCAGATTCGCTCCCCAGCAGCAGGTCGAGCGCCCCACGGACCAGCGGGTGGTCGCGGGTCAGGAATCCGAGATCCTCCCTGCTCAAAGCCCGTTCCCTGCTAAAGGTGGCGCTCATTCCCGTCTCCGGTAGCGAGGGAATTGCCTCGGTGAACAGATTGCCCGGACGCAGCAGGTAACCCCGGTTGCCCAACTCCTCAATATGCACTCCGAAGTGATCCAGTAAATTGAGCAAAAATTCCTCAAATTGCAGATCGCCATCCAGCTCGCGAATCTGCCGGATTGTCTCTTCCGCCTCTCCCCGTTTGCAGGAGTTCAGTTCCAGCAGACGATCGTTCCCGCGTTCCAATGCTTTCGCCACTTTCGCGTGCTGCTTCCGGGTGCGCTCTATGAGTCGTTTCAAGGTTGCCGCATCAAAATTCCCGCTCAACCCCGCAAGCTCTCCGGCAAACTCCCGCGCCAGTTCCGCCGCTCCATGCGGAATTTTCTGAAACCCATCCAGCCCTTCGTGATACCACCTCGCCAGCACCTCCGACTCGGTCCCCTTCAAATACGGAACGTGAATTTGTATCGTGGAGGTCTGGCCGATCCGGTCCAGCCGGCCAATACGTTGTTCCAGAAGCTCAGGGTTTGCCGGCAGATCGTACAGCACCAGATTTTGCGCAAACTGGAAATTGCGGCCCTCGCTGCCGATCTCCGAGCAGATCAGAATCCGGGCGCCATCCTCCTCCGCAAAGAACGCCGCGTTCCGGTCGCGTTGGAGCAGGGTAAGTCCTTCGTGAAACAGCCCGCAATCCACCTTTATCTCGCGCAGCAGATCCTTCTGGACCTGTTCCGCCATCGCCGGCGTTTGGCAGATCAGCAGCACCTTCCAGTTCCCCGGAGCCTTCAGCAGTCGAGCCAGCCATTTTTGTTTCGAGTCAGCTTGATCCAGCGGCGCCAGCACCACCTTCCGCTCCGGAAATCCCGACAGCGTGGCCCGGGTATTGCGGAACATCACCCGTCCTGTGCCGAATTCATCCAGCAGTTCGGAAACCAGCCGCGCCCGGGCCTCTTCATCACCGCCTATCAATTCCTCGCAATGACGACGGATACCCGGAGATTTCTTTCCGAAAAGCTTCACGTCATCCCCGGTTGGCGCCTTGCCGTCGAGCAGCCGGTCCACCGCCCGCGCGACCTCCTCATAATGTCCTGCCTCCTCAAGAAATCGGTCCAGATCCGCATACCGGTCAGGATCCAGAAGCCGCAGCCTCGCAAAATGGCCTTCGGGACCCAGTTGCCCCGGCGTTGCCGTCAGGAGAAGCAGTCCCGGCGTTTGTTTCGCCAGCGCCTCGACCAGCGAATACTGCGGGCTCGCCCCGCCAGACGTCCATTCCAGGTGATGCGCCTCATCCACGATCAGCAGATCCCAGCAGGCCGCAAGCGCTTCCTGCGCACGTGCGGCATTCCCCGCCAGGAAACTGGTGCTGCAAATCACCAACTGGCTGTCGAGAAATGGATTCGCCTCGGCATCGTGCTGCCGGATCGCCTCGCAGCGCTCCCTGTCGAAGATGCTAAACAGCAAGTTGAAGCGCCTCAGCAATTCGACAAACCACTGATGCACCAGCGGCTCCGGAACCAGGATCAGCACCCGCCCCGCCCGGCCAGTCAGGTGCAGGCGATGGAGGATCAGACATGCTTCAATGGTCTTGCCCAGCCCCACTTCATCGGCCAGCAGCACCCGGGGTAGCAGGCGCGAAGCCACTTCCCCGGCGATGAACATCTGGTGCGCAATCAAATCAACGCGTCCGCCCGCAAAACCCCGGACTCCGGATTTGCGCATTTCGCTTCTTCGATGAAGCGCTTCCACCCGCAGGTCGAACATCCGCAATTCATCGACCTGGCCCCCGAGCAATCGGTCCTCCGGTTTACTGAAGCTCAGCGTGTCGGAGAGTTCCGCCTCCAGCAAGTCGCGTCCGCTTGTTTTGTAAATGAGCAAACCGCTCCGATTTTCGACTCCTTCTACAACCAGATTTTCCCCTTCGTGAGACTTGATCCTGTCCCCCTCCTTGAACTGCACCCGGCGCAGCGGCGCCGATTCCAGCGCATACTTCCGCAGTCCGCTCACCGCGGGAAAAAACACCTTCACCCGATCCGACTCCGTCTGGAGGATGATCCCAAGACCCAGTTCCGGTTCGCTGTCGCTGACCCAGCGCTGGCCCTTGATCGGGAGGTCGGTGTTCATTGCAGTGGATTGGAAAGTCGATCGTACGCGGCGCAAATCGCAGTTTTCCCACGCATCGCCGGACCACCGGAACAGACGGTATCACCGAGCGCAAGCTTCGACCTTGTCATTTTGGAGAGCATTCAAAGTCGCCGTTTTGTAAAGCTGTCCAAGCGTCGGCATATTTAAACAGGCATCGACAAAGAGATCCGCTGACGCGTCGCACATCATCGCCATCAGCCCGATATTGCCAGCGCAACGAGGCCATGAAAACGGAACGCGCGACCGACATCGACAAGCCGCCCGGTATCCTCACTACCGCCGAGGCATCGGGCATCCTTTGCGCGTGCGACGATGATCTAATCCCGTACACGGCAATTTCCCTTTCGCCGGGTTGCGTGCCGCCGAGGTTGAAAAACTGGACTGGTCGGAAGTGGACATGGAGGGCGGGCACATCGAGGTAAAAGCCTCGAAGTCCAAAACCCAGCGGCGCCGCTTGGTCCCCATCGCGGACAATCTCCGGGCATGGCTCAAGAATCACGTGAAGAAGCCCTGCAATCGTGTTCGGCCATTACCGGGAGCTTGTGAAACCGAAAGCCGCGGTGGCCTAGGGGACCATTACCAAGGCTACAAAAAAGGCATGGGCTTCATGGAGGAAGTGAGAAAATGGTTAAAGCGAGGTCGAACGAAACGTGCCAAGGCGGACCGCCAGCATAGGCAGAAGCGTCACATCGTCTTTATATTCGCGGCTTTGAATGGAGCCGAAATTGAAAAGACGCTGGCCGGCGGTGCCTGGCGTGAGCGATGGCGCTGGTGGAGTGGACCTGAGTTCCACGAAAACAGCAGGCGCTCAGAAGTTCGATTTCCTCGGTTTCTGAAGCGAGGTAGACCTTTATTTACTGCCAATTACTGCCAATAAAATCGGTAATTTCGGCGTTTTTTGGGGTAGAATGAGAGAGAATGGAAAACTAGCCCGATTTAAATAATCCTCTGTGTTCATGCGGGTTTCTGAGGAATTTAGGTGGTGCGCGATGCAGGGTTCGAACCTGCGACCCCTACCGTGTCAAGATGGGGGCCTGCTCTCGTAGGTAACATTTCTGCGGTAACTTCCTCATTCCGTGCTGTTACCAAACTTTCGGCTACTGTGCGCTATGGTGGCCTAAAAATGCGCGGTGCAGGTTTCGAACCTGCGACCTCCTGCGTGTCAGGCAGGCGCTCTACCCCTGAGCTAACCGCGCTTGAGAATGGGGGATTATGGGCCTGAAAGATTACGTGTCAATCCCCCTCAATTTCGAGCGGAGGCCGGAGGTTCGGATGCTGGCGCGGCGGCTCGGAAACGGGGAGGGTAATGACCCCCATCCGCACTTCATGTCGGGGGCCTCTCAATGCGTTGCGCTGGCACTCGGAATCTGGATGGAGTTCGCCATCGCCGGGACGCGCTGGCGACCCTTGACGATGCCGATGGTGGACGGGCACGCCGGGGCCGCATCGGAGCATCCTTGGGACCGCGAGGAAGTTGCTTTTTTGATCGAGGGGGCGGCGGGCTGGGATGGCAAGCCGGGGGCGCTGATTCAATCGGCGCTGGACGCCGGGATACTGGCCGTCGAGTACCACGGCGATGTCGCGGGGTTGACGATTTGTGGCGTGTTCGGGTTTGGGGATTTGAATGCCCACTTGCTCCCCGGTTACGAGTCGATGCAGCAAAAGGGAGCGAAGGCATCGCAAGAGTCGCGGCGGCGGAAAGATGACGTTGCGGGAGCGAAGCAGCAACGCCGGATACTGGAGGCCCGCGAGGAGCGGCTCCCGATCTTCGAGAGCCAGGCGGCGACCACGGCAGAGGTTGACGCGGCCCTCGCCCTTATCTCCGGGGTGGACCGCGCTTGCGGCCATGCCGCGAGGCTCGCCGGGGAGTTCACGCAACCGCTCGTCGAAGCGGCGGTCGAGGTTACGCGGAGTTTCCAGCCCCGAGAAATCGAGGAGGCGATGAACTGCCTTATTAAAGGGCGCGACAATCCGGCGATTGTGAAACGCACGGATTTCGTGCTCACCCATTTTGCGGAGTACGTGACCTTTCGGCGTGCCCCGAGGTGTGACAAAATCGCAACATGACGAAATGTTCCACGTGGATCATCGTTAGCCCTACAACATTATGAAACGCTGTGAATATAGTATCCCCGGTGGTGCCCGCTGTAGCGACCGCAAGGGGCATCGAGGCCCCCACCGCGTAAAGGTGGCGTTTGAGACGATTTGCAACTTCCACCTTCGAAACGTGGCGCGGATGAAGGATGGGTGGAGCGTCATTATCGAGGTTCGAGGCGAAGAGAATGTCGGGCCGTGCTTCCTGCCGGATGAGACATTGGAGCGGCTTGCCGAATTTAGGGTATGGTGCTTTCGGATGCGAGCGGGTGCCATCTGGAAGGGTGGAGAGAGCGACCTGAGAACGCTTGCCGCCGCATTGAAGCGTGCGGCCCCCTTGCGCAACATCGACTGGCGGGCGACGTGCCGGGAGACGGTGACGGCGATGCGAGCCGCCTACACAAACGGGAGGGGCATCAACCTTTCCCGCGAACAACTGCATTCGATCCTTTGCGGGTACGCTCTATGAGGCACTCCATTCAATCGCTCATGAAGCAGTTTGGAGCGAACACGGTGGGCGGGGGAAACGTGCGCGCGCTGATTCATTGTCAGATCGTCGCGATGGAGCGGCGGATGGCGCAAAACTCGAAACCGTTTTTCGACATCCAAGTGTCGGACGGCGGCGGCGTCATCAAGCTCAAGGTGTGGAGCAACGCCCCGGCCTTCCCGCAATGCGAGACGCTGACGGCGGGTGGCGCCTCGGGGGTTGGCGTGTTCGTGGAACTGGACGGCGGCTTCAAGCATGGCGACTTCGGGGTGGAGTCGAATGATTTTCGGGTTCTCTTGCTCACTGACGCCCAGGTTGCGGCATTGCTCGAAGGGACACCCGAGCAGATTGAGAACATCGCCGGGAAATGGGCGAAGATAGTTTCCTTGGTGGACTCGATGGAGTGCCCGGTGATGAAGGAGCTTTGCAGGCGGTTCCTCGCCAAGTATGAGGAGCCGTTCAAGAGGGCGGGCGCGGCTCGCGGGAATCATCATGCGCGGCGGGGCGGCCTTGTGGAGCACACGGCCACCATGATGGCGGCGGCGGATGGGGTCTGGTTCAATTACCACCTGATGCGCTCCGATATTACGCTCAATCGGTCGCTCCTTCTGGCCGGGACGCTCCTGCACGATTGCGGGAAGATGATCGAAAACCAATTCGAGAAGCGGGGCTTCGAAATGCCCTTCTCCACGCGGGCGGAACTTTACGGGCATATCGGCATCGGCGTGGAGATCGTCAAGGGGCTGGCGCGGGCAAGCTGCGCGGAGGGGTTGGCGAAACCCACAGAGGCGCTCGTTGTGGACGCGGCGAAGTTTGAGTACGCGGTCGATTGCCTGTGTCACATGATCCTCGCCCATCATGGGCAATTGGATTTCGGCTCGCCGGTTGAGCCGAAGTTTCCCGAGGTCGCGATCCTGCACTACTGCGACCAAATCGACGCGAAGTTGGAAATGATGCAGACCGCCTACATGAGCGCGAAAGAGATAGCGCCAGGAGTCTTTGAACGCGCGTGGCCCATGAAGGTGAATCTCGTTCGCGCGGCCAAGGAGGGTTTCTGAACGCGAACGCGATCCTCTCTCGCGGCGTCGTTTACCGGCTTATCTTCGCGCCGGGTATTCCGCCCCGCAAAGAATGGCTCACTCGCAGCGAGGCTCTCTTTGCGCCCCTTGAATGGGATTGGAGCAAGCTCTTTGCCGAAGCCTATATCTTCCCCCGCTACGAGGACGCTGTACAGATGGTTTCCTCCCATGAGGGCGATGGCGGTCAAACCCGGATGGTCCCGATGGTTCACAAGGAGGAAACTCCATGATTCCGCAACGCTTCCCCGAGGCGAATACCGTGATGGTGCGCCCTCAAGGGTGGACGGAAGAGGAATGCTCGGACATTCACGCCTTCGTGGGGGACGGTTGGGTGATTACGGCGTGGCGTCCGACTCCAGCGGAGTTAATGAAGCTGAATCTTGGCGAGCCGGTTTACCTGATGTTGAAGGGGGGGACGATGCAACCCGCGTGTGTCACCGCGGATTCGCCTTTCGTGCCTGATCCAGTTCAAGACCGCCAGCTTGATGAACTTCAAGACAGCCACCTTTAGGGCCGCGCTTGCGGAACGCGGGATGACGGTGAGGCGGCTTGCCAAGGGCGCGAAGGTCAATCCCCGGCAATTGCTGCATGTGCTGAATGAGCATCGCAAGGGGAGGCATACGTGGCGGCGGATCGAGGACGCGATTGATGCCAGGGAGCGGGCGCTGGTTGTGGAATTGTATGGGCCGGTGTTTGGCGAAGAACCTGTGAACGAAGAAATTGAAGTATGAATGACGAATTTTTTGTCCCCGAAGCTCCGATGGAGGATGAACCCGAGAGCAAGCCCAAGAGGGGGAGGAAGAGACGCGAGGAGCTTGTCACGCCGCTTCCCCCGCCCGCGCCAGTAGAGGAGCCCGCGCCCGCGCCCGTGGCGCCTGCACCCGTGCCGAAAGCCGTAGTGAGGGGAATCTTCACTGAATATGACGCGCCGGACGGTTCGCGCTGGCGCTGTGACAACCCGGACAGGATGCGGGAGGATTTTGGGATTTACGGGGATGACCTGACGCGCTGGCACGCGGATGTGGCGACGGTGCAGGAAGTGTGGACGATCCTTCGGCGCGTGTACCGTCTCGCGCCTCTCATGGGGTCTTCGCATGAGGAATTACGGGAGTGGACCATCGAAGAGATTGCGAAGGAATCGGCTGTGCCGGTGAAGCGGATCGAGACGTTGATCGAGGAAACGAAAGTGTTTTGGGACAGGAAGAACACAGAGCGGAGCTTTGTCGATCGGGCGGCGTCGTCGGGGGATTTGAAGAAGATGGACGATGACCAGATTGAAAAGTTACTTTTGCTTCATGGCTTCGTGACGGTTGGCGGATCTGCGGCCGTACCGACTTATGAGCGGCGTTACCTCGCGTCCCGAATTGTGGACTTTCAGCACTTACTCGAAGACGAGCAGGGCGCGCAGTTGGCGCGGAACGCGTTGATGACGGAGTTGATCCTTCGCAAGTACGACCGCGAGATTTTGGAGAAGATGGCTGACACGCGCAACCTCTCCTCGACGGAGTTTCAAAAGCTGGTGGACGCCCGCGCGGAGCAACAGAAGGCGTATGAGGAGACGTTGAAGCACCTGGGCGCGACCCACGCGCAGAACCCCGGCTTCCGCGCGAAGATGGCGTTTGGGGATTCGGTGGGGCACATGGTCAAGGCGTATCAGGAGTTCTACCGGGACGGGAGCCAGTTGTTGATCGACGGGATGTTCACGGAAGCGGAAGTGAAGCTGTTGATGACGCCCACGACATTGAGGCCGGCGCAATACCGGCCTGATTTGCCGCTCATGATCGAGGAATGGAAGCGAAACTTTTGGGATGCCAACTATGACGCCAGGAGCGCGGCGATTCCCCGCGCGGCCCACCGGGTATTGCTGGCGG
>Ga0182030_10002339_pt1 | contig 40115 bp, 35 predicted proteins | sample 812S3MmetaG_FD_121299 | JGI IMG/M metagenome (GOLD analysis project Ga0182030, IMG submission 121299) | Permafrost microbial communities from Stordalen Mire, Sweden - 812S3M metaG (Illumina Assembly) | ecosystem: Environmental > Terrestrial > Soil > Wetlands > Permafrost | place: Sweden...
GTCGGTGTATTTCGGCCGAGACCGAGCGAGGCCGGAGGCGAGTCGCGCGGAGCGTACTTCCTGTACGCGAGCACGCTCGACTCCGGCATCGCGAAGGGATCGCCCGAAAGACGCCGGCCTTCTACTAGGGGATTCCTTGGGCCAAAGTCCTCGTCTCGTCGCGGAACAGGACTTCGACTTTGCCCGAGTCAATCACCCGAAGCACTACGCCGTCGCCAAACTTCTTGTGCCGAACGAGCTCTCCGTCCTTGAACGTCGCGTTAAAGCTGTAGGGCTTGAATTCCGTGACAGTGCGTCCCAACACCGCTTTCTGCCACTGCTGCTCGAGCTTGGTCGATGACGCGACCTTCGCAGCGCGCGACGACGACGGGGACAGTGAACGACGTTCGGCTCGCTCGGATGGGGCTGGCTTCGTTCCCGGCGCATACGCTCTCCAGCGGTGCTGTGAGCGACACGTCAAGCATTCGACTTGGTGTGGTTTTCCACCGTCCATCGAGACGATCCGATGGTTTAAGACCAGGCGGCAGCGGGTACACCAGCTGTCCACCTCGCCTGCGACACGCAGAACCTTGGGCATGAGAAGTCTCGAATCTCCTGGTCTATTCGCGCGTTCGCCGCCGCTCTCGCTGGCGATCGTCGCGCTTAACATGAACGTCGGTGGTGACTTCGGGCTTGGGGAGGGACGATTGATCACCGTCTTGTGCGGACGAATCTCCCGGCTTGAAACGAACGGTCGTACTTATCTCGAATTGAACCGTTGTGAGCAGTTTTTGCATCTCACTTGCAAGGTTCGTATGTTCGAGAAATTCACGCATCTCTTTTGCCACGACGCGAAGAAGGCCTGCTTTGGTCTCGTCAATTTGCGCGAGAAGGTAGTGCGCGACCTCCCGGGGGGGTTTCATCGCGCCGACGAATTCCTTGAGGTTGTCTGGCGCTTCGACAGCCTTCTCGACCCCGATCTCTACAGCGCGCTTGATGAGATCGGAGAGCACCGTGTCGAGGCGACGTCGATGATCGCTATCGCTCATCGCGAGGTCTCACTCGCTCGCGCATTCCGTTCATAGAAGATCACGTCATCGAGCGGGTCTGGGGCTAAATTGCGCACGTCACGCAGCGTTCGCCAGTATTCTTGCCACGCCGGCGGCCGCACGGTCAACCGCAGCGGTTCGCCTTCGAGCTCCTTGCACACACAACAGCACGGTCTGTCCCTCGACGTCGATCGCCTTGACGTCGACCTCGGGGACGAGCTGGGAAATTCGCGACCACTCCGACTGTTCCGTCCCTGTCCCATGTCCAAGAACGAGAATCGGGGCATAGGCTGCCAGCTCCTCGCATGCCGCCCACGGCCCGGCACCGGCGACCACTACTCCTGAAGCGTCTGCTACGACTATCGTCTCGAGGGCCGCTTCTCGGCGCGTTTGCAGCAGTTGATAGTGGAGCGCCACCAGCGCATCGTCGCTGCGTGTCTTGCGTCGGTCGGGGGTTACGTTCATGATCGGAATCGTGGCCCGCTCTGGTGCCATGGGCCAAACTTGTGGGGTCTTGTGGGAGTTCTAGTGCAGCGAATGCGAGATAGCGTCAACGGTTAGGACGCTGCACTAGACGCTCGCGAAGCGAGCGGGGCTCTGGGGCGAGTCCCCAACGGGATAAAACATAGTGCACCGGCGGGCCGCGAAGCGGCAACCATCGCTTGCGATGGTTGATGTCATGTCGACATAGGTGCACTAGCACGCCCGGACTCGTGGCAGCGTGTGGGAGACTGCGTTAGGAGGCTACGTCATGCCCATGAGTCGCGAGTCGCTCAAGCAAGAGGTCGCCTTTTCAGGTCGGCGCGCTGCGTATCTGGATGCCATGAATGCCGAATCTCCGTCGGCGGTAGCAGTCTTGACGGCTGCGCCCGTGACTTTGCGAAATAACGACGTCGAGCATGACTACCGCCAGGCGTCCGATTTTTACTATCTCACGGGTTTCGTCGAGCCAGAGAGCGTTCTTGTGCTCGACGCCAACACCCGAACTACGACTCTTTTCGTTCGCCCTCGGGATCCAGCGCGGGAGGTCTGGGTGGGTCCCCGAGCGGGCGTCGAAGGTGCAAAAGACGCTTTCGGTGTGGATGAAGCGTTTCCAATCGCAGAATTCGACGAACGACTCGTGGGCGCACTGAGCGACCGCAAGCGCCTCTATTATGCTCTCGGATCGGACCGAACATTCGACGATCGGGTCCTTTCGGCGATCTCGCGGGTTCGTTCTCGCCATCGGGCTGGCATGAGGGCACCGAGCGAAATCGTCGAACCGGGCGCGATTTTGCACGAAATGCGCCTCCGGAAATCCCCTGGTGAGCTCGACAGGATGCGGGCCGCTGCTCGGATCACCAAGGAGGGCCACGAGGAAGCCATGCGGCGGGCGCGACCAGGTATGGGCGAATACGAGGTTGAAGCGCTTCTTTTTGAGTCATTCCGCGGCAAGGGCGCCGAGCGTCTGGCCTATCCGACGATCGTCGGATCGGGTCCGAACGCTTGCACGCTTCATCACACGAGAAACGACCGGCTCATTCAAGACGGGGACTTGGTTCTCATCGACGCTGGTTGCGAGTTTGAATACTACGCGAGCGACGTTACTCGTACGTTCCCTGTTGGGCGGGACTTCTCGAGGGAGCAGCAGGCGATATATGAGCTTGTGCTCGAGGCCCAACTCGAAGCTATTGGCGCGTCGCGTTCCGGGGCATCGCTTCGCTACGTTCACGAAGCAGCCGTGAAAGTCCTCGTCCACGGACTCATTCGCTTCGGACTGTTGAGCGGTACGGTCGAAGAAGTCATCGCGGCGGAGGGATATAAACGATTCTATATGCACCGCACGAGTCACTGGCTCGGGATGGATGTACACGATGTGGGCTCGTACAACGAAGAAGGCAAGCCACGATTGCTGGAGCCAGGCATGGTCCTCACGGTAGAGCCAGGTGTCTACATCTCACCCCAGGACGATACGGTTCCCCCGGAGTGGCGCGGCATCGGCGTGCGAATCGAGGATGACGTGGCCATCACCCAGGACGGGGTGGAGGTTCTCACTGCGGGCATCCCGAAGACCCCCGACGAGCTTCGACACGCGCAACGCGGATAGCCGATCGCAAGGCGATTCTCCAGGCTATAAGGCCTGCCGCTGCAGCTACGATCGGCGCGACGATCATGGTTCCCCCGATCCAATCTCGTAGAAGCTCTGGACCGTGGGATATGGCACTATCGATCGTCATCGATGCATAGACGCCAGTTCTGATGCGATGAGCAATCTCAATTTCAAAAAACACGATGCAAGCCAGGACCGGGGACGTAGAGAGGCGTGACCCAAGAAATGCCCATAGGCGATTTTTTCGAAACAGAGTCGCAAGCCCCATGGCGATCCACATGTGGAGCCCTATCAGGGGAGTGCAGCCCGCTAGCGCACCGAAAGCCACCGACCATCCTATCTCAGAAGGGGTGGAGTGCTCATTCTTAGCCCGTTCCCATAGCACGCGGAGGGTACGAAGCGGGACGCGCATGTGCACCTATACCGCACTCGGCTGCTGCCTGCGCATTTCGCCAGGCTCCGCTTCGGGCTGCGGTGCGCGCTCACGTACTTCAGTATGCTCCGCGCGCTCCTCGCCTGACGAACCCTCGGATTGCACCCAAGCGCGGTATAGCTTGGAGCAAAGGCGGCTCGTCAAAATCCCGCGGGGCGACGGAGCCACTCGTCACTCCTGGGTCAAATACGCGTGCGCGCGCTTGAGATTCTCGGTGATGGGGAAGCCTTGTGGACATTTGGATTCACAATCGCCACATTCGATGCATCGGTCAGCTCCCGACCCTGCGTTTACGACGAAAGTATTGTAGGCCCAAGCGGCCTGTTTCTTCGCGTCGAACATCTTTCCGGTGTTGAAAGCGGAGAATACTCCAGGAATTGCGACTCCGCTCGGGCATGGCTGGCAATATCCGCATGTCGTACACGGAACCGCCATTCGCGATCTATAGAACTCCTTCGCCTCTTCGATGGTCGCAAGGTCGGCCTCGGTCAGCGATTCCGCCGCGCTCGCGGAGGCGGTGTTATCCAGTAGCTGAGGAATCGTCCCCATTCCTGAGAGCACTGTCACGACTTCGGGGAAATTCCACAACCAGCGCAGCGCCCATTCCTGGGACGTCCACGAACGCCCCGACCGCCCCCAGATATTTCTCACCTCGGGTGGCACTCGGACGAGCGATCCCCCGCGAAGTGGCTCCATCACGATCACGCCGATACCGTGCTCGGACGCGTGCTTCATGCCGGCGACACCTGCCTGGAAATTCTCGTCAATGTAGTTCAACTGGATCTGACAAAATTCCCAGTCGTATTCGTCGACAATCACTTTGAATTCATCGAGCGATCCATGAAAAGAGAATCCGATGTGGCCGATGCGTCCGTCTGCGCGCGCACGCTCCAATATGGCTGGCGCACCAAGGCGTCGCATCGCGTTCCAGCGACTGCCGTCGAGGGCATGAAGCAAATAGAAGTCGATGCGGTCGGTATGGATCTTGGTCAGTTGCGCGTCGAGAAATCGCTCTATGTCTTGCGGAGAATTGACATCCCAGACGGGGCATTTCGTCGCGAGGTTCACTTTGTCGCGCCACTCCCCTTGGAGAGCGCGCCCGACGACGACCTCGCTCTGGCCGCCGTGGTATGGCCAGGCTGTATCCACGTAGTTGACGCCGTTCGTGATGGCATGCCGGATCAGCGCGATCGCGGCCTCCTCGTCGATTGCCGAACCGGAGTCTCCCAACGTCGGCAGACGCATGGCTCCAAAGCCGAGAGTGGAGACGTGAAGCTGTGGAATCTTGGGGAATGAACGGAACTGCATAGACCGGCTCCAGCGGGTGCAAAGGGGCGTTTATGATAGTCAAAGTTGTCTGGCCGTCGCTCTCCCAGTGAACATCATCGAAGCGCTGGCGCCATCGATTCCGGGTCAGCGTAGCCATTTCGCCGGCGTACAATCTGCCGGCGCCGCGGTCAGCTGCGAATCTTGCGAGCCAGGGGGTGTGCTGCGTCGTACACCCGAAGCAGATGCTCCATCGACACGTGCGTATATCGCTGCGTCGTCGAGAGCGACGCGTGTCCGAGCATCTCTTGGATCGCACGGAGATCTGCTCCGCCGTCGAGCATGTGGGTTGCGCACGTATGGCGGAGCGCGTGGGGATGCAAATCCGATCGCCCCGCACCTTGCGCCCCGTACGCGTGCACCAGAGTGCGAACGCATCGTTGGCCGATGCGTGTCCCTCGAATGGCTAGGAAAAGCGCGCAGGGATCCTGCGTTCCCTTCTTCGGATGAACCATTCGAGGTCGGAATGAAAGCCAGGCATCGAGAGCTTCAGTGCTTCGCCGGCCAAGAGGGGCGATGCGTTCTTTGCTCCCTTTCCCCAGGACTCGCACTGTGCCATTTCCGAGGTCGATGCAATCCACGTCGAGAGCGCAGAGCTCTCCTACGCGAAGCCCCGACCCGTACAGCAGTTCGAGAATCGCTCGGTCGCGGGTTTCCCGAACCTGACCGATATGTGGCATCTCGACGACCTGTTTCGCCGAGTCGACCGAAAGCAGGGTGGGCAGCGATCGACGAACTTTCGGCGTCAACAGCAGTTCCGCCGGAGACGTCGAGATAACGTCACGTCGACGCAGCCAGAGAGTCCAGGTTCGAACCGCGGCGACTTTTCGAGCCACGGAACTCGGGGCGTGCGTGCGCGAAATGGTCGCCAGCCACGAGCGGAGCAGGTAGACGTCGAGGTTCTTGATATCGCAAGATTTTTCGGGTGCGCGGTCACGAACAAACGTGGCTAGACTCAACAGGTCCGACCGGTACGCCAACACCGTATTGCTTGCAGCCCGCCGCTCGGCTTCGAGGTATCCACAAAATAGGGCAATCGCCTCGTCGAGTGTCACCGTTGCACGCGGGTATCGCACACCTTGGACATGTGTGGCCAACTTCGAAGCAGCGCAGCGCGAATCTCGCAAGCGTCATCACTGGGCGCTAGGCGAGTGACGAGTCGTATTTCGCCATCGCGACCAGCAAGCGGGGCAGCGCCATGCGCCAAGCCGATGTCCAAAGTGGTCGGTTTCGAGCACAAGCCTCCAACCTCGTTTGCTGATGAGCGAGTAGTCCGAGTTCATGCTGGGAGCTTCTGCGTCGCAATCGATGCAGTGCGGCGAGATCTTGATTGGTTCGTCGTCTTGAGCGTCGTCAGGGAACAGTCGCACTGGCTTTTCGACGCTATGGTCATGCGCCATGGCGAAAATCTCCTCCGCACCTGTGGAAAACGGAAGATTCGCGAAACCCTTTAGCTCGAAGTTCACAACTCGCCTTCGGCGCGCACGACGCGCAGAGTGCGCCAATGTCCGTACCGGTAGCGGGCCCACAGCGTCAACCCGATGCACCAGACGAATGCCACGATGGCGATCCACGTCGTTCGTGCGGGCCAATGCAGTACGCGAACGCATACTACCGCCGCGCCTCCGAACAGCCAGTGCCCTGTCACATTGAGAAACATCGTTACGAGGGTGTCTCCCGCGCCTCGCAGGACGCTACCGAAGATGATGCTCATGGCGTCCGCAAACACATAGAGGCTCATAGTGCGCACCATGAAGACAGCGAGAGCTCGCATCTCGGGAAGGTGCGCGGTCGTTTCAGGACGCAAGAACACCCCGACCAGCGGTTCAGCGAGCGAGAAATACACGCAGAATGTGACAGCGACGTAGGCGCCGGCCACCTGCATTCCGGCCTTCGCCGCGCGCGCGGCGAGCTCAGGGCTTCCAGCACCCATGTGCCGCCCCACGAGGCTTGTCAGCCCGATGCCGAGACCCATCAGCGGCACGAAACTCACCATATCCCAGCTGAACGTGATGGTCGCCGCGCCGGCTGCGGCCGCCCCATACGAGTGGAACGAGAGCAGAAGCACCTCGAACGCCAAGACATTGAGGAGCATCTCGAGCCCGGATGGCGCGCCCAGTTTGAGGAGCTGGCGCAAGGTGGGTAGGTGCAACCGAAGCGACGACCAAACGCCGAACTCCCGGGCGTTTTCGGCGCCGAAGTACGTGGCACCGAGAACGGCCGCGGCCGCGCCAGCACCAGCAAGGGTTCCAATCGCGGCTCCGCGCACCCCGAGCGCGGGGAACCCGAAGTGACCGAGAATCAGGACATAGGCGACGAGCGCATTCGTCAGCAGCGCTGCTGCGGACGCGACGAGCACGACACGCGTGCGCCCAATGCCCGAGAAATACGACGCGAAGGCAGAACGGAGCAGCGTCAGCACGGCGCCGCATGTCACGATGAAAAAGTAGTCATTCTGCAATCTCTCCTGAAACGGATCGATGTGGGCTGCTGCGAACATCGCGCGCCCGATCGGCAGCGAACACAATAGGATCGGCCCGCCCGCGAGGGCCACCATCAGAAGCTGAGCGCCTACCAAGGCACAGCGATCGCGCTGCCCGGCGCCAAGGTGCTGCGCGACGAGCGCGTTGCCGAAGCTGATGAGCCCAACAAAGAAGGTACAAAAAAGAAAACATGTGACGCCAGCGGCCATGGCCGCGCTCATCGCCTCGGCCCCTTGCCATGAAAGAAAGATCCGGTCGGTCACCATCATGAGGGCCTCGCAGGCTTGCGAGGCGATCATGGGCAGCGCCAGTACGAGCAGCTCTCTGCGTTCGTCTCGACCGTTGGGCTCCTGGGTCTTCACGAGGTCCCGGTGCTTAGCTGAGGCTTTGAGCCGGCGCCTCACCTATGGCGGTACATTCATCGCGTGGAGCGGTCTTCGTTATGCTCGAGTCTGCAGGGTGAGGCTCGAACATCACGAAAACCTTAGGCATTGATTTGGTCACCGCCCGGATGATCGTAACGACCACGCTTCCACGAGGGTGGCAGCGACGCTCAAGCGTAGAAGAGACCAATTTGAATTCGGTCCGGAGGCTTCTGTCTCCTCTTGTAAGCTAGTCTGTGATCGGGGCGCGAGTGTGCCGTATTCCTTTTCGCACGCGTGACGCGTGCGCGCATCGTGCAGGAGACTCGAACATGCGTCGAATCGTGGACATGCGGACGTTCGGAACTGCAAAGCTCATTGCGACAGCTCTTTCTCTTGCCGCAGCGATCGCGTGTGGCAGCGGCAGCGACGGAAGCGTCGGTGGCGCCGATGCTGGTCAAGGTACGAGAAACGGGGGTTCCAGCAGCGGGGGTTCCAGCGGCGGGGGTTCCAGCAGCGGGGGCGGCGATTCCGGTCCGTGGTCGGCGGTCGATGGGGCCGTCGGTGGGGTCCTGGGTGGACAGGCCGGACCTGGCACGACGCTCGCGGGTTGTCAGATTTTCCCTCAGGACAACCCATGGAACGTTGAGATCGATCTCGATGGCGTCGAGGTGATCCACACTTATGACTCCGAGCTCGCCCAAAGCACACACCCGCATCCCGATTTCGGCGGTTACACGACCGACACCGGCGGCATTCCCGTGAACATAGTCGACGCCGGTCAGCCAGACCTGCCAACAACGTTCGAGAGCTACGCGAGCGAAAGCGATCCCGGCCCGGACGGGTGGACCAACGGAAACCCAGTCACGACCGGTGCGAATGTCGGTTCGACTGCCTATCCGTTCTTCGTGGGCATGGAGATCGAAGGCAATCCGGCTCCTGGCGGCACGGCGGGAAACCTACCGGGCGACCAGCACGCGCTCGTGCTGCAGCAAGGTGCGAGTGGCTGCACGTCATACGAAGCGTGGAACTGCGTTGTCGTGTCGAGCGCCCCCTTTCAGTGCGCCAATGGCGCAGTGTTCGACCTCACATCGAACGCGCTGCGACCAGCCGGATGGACGTCCGGAGATGCTGCCGGACTTTCCATCCTTGCGGGGCTGATCAAGCTCTCCGAAATACACGCAGGAGAGATCACGCACGCAATCCGGGTCACGTTCGATGTCACGCAAGATGGCTATATTCCCCCCGCGACGCACGCAGCAGGCTCCCACCCACTCGGCAGTTCGTATCCGCCGATGGGGCTTCGGCTGCGATTGAAAGCGAGCGTTCCGACGTCGAGCTACTCGGCCGCTTCTCAGATCATCCTCGCGGCAATGAAGAAATACGGACTCATCATCGCCGACAATGGTTCGAACTGGTACTTCCAGGGCGATAGCGACGATGGATGGACAGCGGCGGCCCCCGATGGCAAGGACACGATTATCAACGAAGTGGTCCAAGACTTCCGCCAGCTGAGTGGGTCCGATTTCGAGGCCGTATACACGGGCGATCCCGTCGCGACCGGACTCTGACCCGCATCGATCCCCATCGACAAAGGGACCGCTCGTCGCGTGGCGTCAACGCGAGGGTTCGTTTGTTTGCGCCTGGAGCCGTGGCGTGATCGGCCGTTCCCCGTCAGCGTGGTGCGGTTGAGCGTGTGCATGATTGTGAAGAACGAGGCGGAGCGGCTTCGTTCATCGATTGAATCCTTTCGGGAGCATGCGGACGAGATCGTTGTCGTCGACAATGGATCCACCGATGCGACCGTTGAGATTGCGCGATCGATGGGCGCGCGCCTCGACTTCAATCACGGAGACTTCAGTTCGGCACGAAACGCCGCACTTCAACTGGCGAGAGGTCGCTTCCGCCTCATGATCGACGCCGACGAGATCATGGTCGAGGACACGTGGCCCAACCTGGACGCGTTCCTTCGAGAAGAGCGATATCGGGTCGGACGGATATGTCAGCGCAGTGAAACTGGCGATGGCGTTGTTGATACGTGGGTGACCCGCGTGTGCGCCAACGATCCCGGGATCCACTATGAGGGCAGCATCCATGAACAACTCGTCGGCGATGGTTCGATCGGAGACACCGGCTTGGTCGTTCTGCATAGCGGCTACCTGCCGCGAGAGATGGCCAAGAAGGGAACGATTGCCCGAAACCTGCGACTGCTGAAGGTCGCGATCGAGCATCATCCCGGCGACCCCTACCTACATTTCCAGCTGGGAAGGGCACTCGTTCTAGCCAAGGATGATCACGAGGCCCTCGCGCATTTCGAGATCGCGCGAGCCAATGTAGGCCCGAACACATCGTTCACGCCGTCGCTCGCACGTGAGCTCGGATACCTCCTTCGCCAGCTCGGACAGACGAGAAAGGCGCTCGAGGTCGTGAGGCTCTTTCAATCTCAATATTGCGACTACACGGACCTGTTCTTTCTAGAAGGTCTATGTCACATGGATTTGGGAAATGCGCCGGCGATGGTGCGGGCGTTCAATCGTTGCCTCCAGCTGGGCGAGCCAAAGCGATATCCCACGGTACGAGGCGTTGGAACGTTTCGGTGCTACTTTAACTTGGGACTCTACTTCGAACTTGCGGGCGACGTAAACTCCGCGATTCATCATTACGATCTCGCGCTCGCAGCAGATCCATCCTTCGCACCTGCAGGTCTGCGTCGAAGTCTTCTGGGAGCCCCATATGGACGGCGTGCCCAGCGAGGTCGCTCAATCGCAGTGGGACCGCGCCGGCCGAGCATGAACGATACGTCGGGATGAAGCGCGTTTTGTTCATCCTACTGCTCTCACGAAGTGTACCTTCCCGCGAGGAAGGTCGGATCATGGGTCGATTGAGCGGAAAGACAGCACTTGTTACGGGATCGAGCCGTGGAATCGGAAAGCTCATCGCCGAAGCGTTGGCGCAACAAGGCGCGCGGGTGATCGTCCACGGTCGGAGCGCCGCGACCTGCGAAATTGCCGTGGGTCTCGTTCGCAAAGCGGGGTCGGAGGGCCACGTGATTGCGGGCGAGCTCTCGGATCCCGCCCAAGTCGAACGCATTGCAACCGAGGCCGAGTCCCGTTTCGGCGGGGTAGACATCCTGTACAACAATGCGGCCATCATGGCTCCCTGGCGAGACTCGCTGGGTCAGCAGGAGTTTTCGGATTGGGAGCGCGTATTTCAGGTCAATGTCTTCGCGCTCGTGCGTCTTTCGGCGCGTTTGGTCCCGGCAATGGTCAAGCGCAAATGGGGGCGCGTCATTCACGTCACGTCGGGAATCGAAAAGACTCCGCAGCTCGCGGCGTACGGCGCCTCCAAGTGGGCGGTCGACAAGTTCACGGACGACATGGCTGCGGAGCTCAGGGCAACGGGCGTGATTGTGTCGCGAATGGATCCAGGGTGGCTACGGACTGACCTCGGTGGTCCGAACGCCGACCATGAGCCCGAGACCGTCCTACCCGGCGCGCTAGTGCCCGTATTGCTTCCCGATGACGCTCCGGGAGGACAGTTTTTCCGAGCGCAGGAGCTTCGCGGCGCAAAGCTGTAACGCGTGCGTTCGACCACGTGTCTCGTGGAGGAGGGACAGAAGGGCCTGGAAGACCTTCCCGAGTCGCTCGCGAACCCGATGGGGAAGTTGCTGCCGAACGCGTCCGGGTTGTCGCCCTGGCGGGAGATGTGACCACTCGCGGGCGCCCATCTTGAGAAGGGTTCGTTCATGCTATGAGCTCGGACCCCCATGAGCTGCGTTATCGTTGTCGGCGCCGGCCTCGCCGGTTGCGAGGCGGCCTTTCAGCTGGCTGAGCGCGGGGTGAAAGTTCGCCTTCTCGAGCAGAAGCCGATCGCACGAACGGCAGCTCAGACGAGCGACGATTTTGGTGAATTGGTGTGTTCGAATTCGCTTCGAAGCGCATCGATGACCAACGCGGTTGGATTGCTCAAAGAGGAACTTCGGCGTGTCGGCTCGCTCGTGATGTCTGTAGCGGACGCGACTCGCGTGCCGGCTGGTGGCGCCTTGGCTGTGGACCGGACGAAGTTTGCCGCCGAGATATCTTCGCGAATTCGGAGCCACGAGCACATCCATGTCGAATCGCAGGTCGTCGAAGCGGTTCCGGAAGCTACGGCGGATATGCCAGTCGTTCTTGCGACCGGGCCGCTCACGGGAGAGCCGTTGGCCGAGGACCTGGCTCGGATCGTCGGCGCTTCGAATCTCGCGTACTATGACGCGATCGCGCCTGTCGTGAGCGAAGAGTCGATCGATTGGCAGCGGGTCTTCAAGCAATCACGTTACGGAAAAGGCTCGGAAGTCGGCGACGATGAGGCCTACGTCAACTGTCCGTTCGACGAGATCGGATACCGCGCATTCGTCGCGCAGCTGGTGTCTGCAGAAAAGGTCGAACCGCGGGCCTTCGAGGTCGCCCGATATTTCGAAGGCTGTTTGCCGATCGAAGTGATGGCAGCGCGCGGGGAGATGACCCTCGCGTTCGGGCCGATGAAGCCGGTGGGACTCTCTGACCCGCGCACGGGGTCGAGACCATTCGCCGTCGTTCAGCTTCGACCGGAAGACGTTTCGGCAACCGCATATAACTTGGTTGGCTTTCAGACTCGGATGACATGGACTGATCAGGCGCGGGTGCTTCGTACGATTCCGGGCCTCGAGCACGCCGAGTTTCTCCGGTATGGAAGCGTCCATCGCAACACGTTCGTGGACGCGCCTCGGGTGCTCGATGCAGGCTTGCAGCTTCGAGCTCGCCCTCACGTTTATCTCGCCGGACAAGTGACAGGCGTAGAGGGATACGTGGAGAGTGCGGCGTGCGGATACGTGTGCGCGCGCCTCGTGGCCGAGGACCTTCTGGGGCAGCGCCATGATCCTCCTCCCAGGACGACGGCGCTGGGAGGACTGCTCGCCTTCCTCGGGCAGAGTCGAGAGGACTATCAGCCGTCCAACGTAACGTGGGCGTGGTTGCCGCCCGGGTCCGACCGCAAGCTGAGAAAGCGAGATCGTTACCAGGCTCTCGCCGAGCGAGCGCTGACGGATTTGGACGGTTGGTTGCATCCGGCTCCCTAGGATCTCGGGGACGATGACCAGGGATGGGGGGCGCTCAGCCGGCTTCTCAGTCACCGAACAGGTCGATGGTGCGCCGATCGGCCGATGCGCGTCGAGCCCGCGTCTGACCCCATTGGCGGAGGGCTTGAATCTTCTCTTCGTAGAGCGTCGCTAGGGGTACGAGTTCCCGCGCTGCCGCTCTCAGATGCTCGCGGGAGAGAGCCTCTCCCGCTGCATAGGCTCTGAATAGAGCGCTCGATACCATTTGTTCGAGTTCTGCTCCCGACCAGTGCTCGAGGTCTTTCACGAGCTCTACAACGGGGAACGTCCTGGGATCGCGCAACCTGCGTCTCAGGTGGACCGCAAGGATTTGGGCTCGCTCGGTCGGGGACGGGAGATCGACGAAGAATACTTCATCGAATCTCCCGCGCCGCGCGAGCTCCGGTGGAAGTCGGTCGACTTCGTTGGCTGTCGCGGCGACGAACACGGGAGCGCGACGCTCCTGAAGCCACGTCAGAAATGACCCGAAGACGCGGGCGTGAGTCGTTTCGTTCGTGCCGGAGCCGAGTCCCTTTTCGATTTCATCGACCCAAAGAACCGACGGAGCGACGGCCTCGACCGCGCGCGTGGCTTCACGCATCGCGTGCTCAGGAGACGGCGCGGCAAACAGCTCGGCAAAATCGAGGCGTACGAGAGGCAGGGAAAGGACTCGCGCTGCCGCCTTACTGACGAGTGACTTTCCGCATCCTTGCACACCGCATACGAGCATTCCGCGGGGTTCGGTCAATCCGAACTCCCGTGCCGGAGCGTCGAAGGCGACGACACGAGACTGAAGCCATGCCTTTAGCACGTCGAGTCCTCCCACATCGTCGAGTCCGACGTCCGTGTCGACCAGCTCCAGGCAAGCGCTTCTCCGCAAGACGCCCTTCTTCTCGGCGACAAGCCTGCGGAGACCATCCGCGGGATCGGAGAGGGTTCGCGCAAGGCGGAACGCTCGCGTGGCTTCGTCGAGTGTCAAACCCGCTGCGGCTCGGACGAACGGATCGCGTGGCCAGCCTTGCTGCAGCTCTCCGTCGAACGCATCTTCTAGCGCACTTGCATCGGGCAGAGGCAATGACAGGACTCGCGCGTCCCGATCGAGCTCGGGCGGCAACGTCTCGATCGGCATGATGAGAACGAGAGGAATGGCCCGCGGACCCGCGGCTAGGTCACGCAGAGTGCGCACGACGCGTGGATCCGCGAGCCAGACGTGGAGATCGAAAAGGATGTGTACGGAGGATGCGTCGGTCGTGGCGCCGGCTCGTCGTACGGCGTCGACGGGGTCTTTCAGCGTCGCGTCGTCGGAATACCCGCGAGTCACGGTCCATTCGAGCGCGCGGATGGAACGAAACGCCGTCTTTACAAGTGCGAGGGCGCGGCGCTCTTCATGAGTCACGACGCAGATGATCGGAACACGGGCCGCCCCGAGCGCTACGAGCTCGCGCACGAAGGCGTCGCTTCGAGAGAGCTCACTCACGGCTCTGAGTATAGGCTCTTCGTGAGCTCACTGCGAAAACCTCTTACGACTCGGTTGTGACGCGCAAGACTTCCTCGAAGCTTGTCAGGCCTCGCGCAAGCTTCTTGATCGCTGCATCGCGAAGCGTCATGAGACCATCGTGTCGAGCTTGGGTTTGAACGTCGCGGGCCGTCGATCGCCCTACGATGAGCTTTCGGATCTTGTCGTCGATCTCGAGGACTTCGAAGATGCCCGTGCGCCCGAGAAGGCCTGTCGAACGGCACGCGGGGCAGCCCTCACCGAAGGCGACCATGAGATCCGGCTCGCTCTTCTGCGATCGGAGCTCCTCGATATCGAGGCCAAGGAGCGACATCTGGTCCGGGGTAAGAAAAGTGTCGACCCGGCACGACGGACATATGCAACGTACGAGGCGCTGAGCGACGACGCCCACGAGAGTCGAGGATAGAACGAAAGGATCCACACCGAGCTCGAGCAAACGGGTTATCGCAGTCGCAGCATCGTTTGTGTGAAGCGTTGCCAGAACCATGTGCCCGGTGAGCGCCGCTTGGAGGGCAATTTCGGCGGTTTCGGTGTCTCGAACTTCGCCGATCATGATGACGTCCGGGTCTTGCCTGAGCACGTGTCGCAGCGCCTCGGCGAACGTGAGAGCGATCTTCGGTTGCACCGCGACCTGATTGAACTGATCGACGACTATCTCGATCGGGTCTTCAATCGTCACGACATTAACCTCGGGGGCCGCAATGATGCGAAGCGCGGCATAGAGGGTCGTCGTCTTGCCGCTTCCGGTCGGTCCGGTCACAAGAATCAGTCCGTAGGGTCGCGCCAGAAACTTCTCCGCAACGACGAGTTGCGAGTCAAACATCCCGAGGTCGGAGAGATCGCGAAGGAGAGCGCTGGGGTCGAAAAGGCGGATGACGAGTTTCTCTCCGAAGGCGACCGCCAGCGTCGATACGCGCATTTCGACCTCGCGGTCCCCTCTGGCGGTCTTGATGCGGCCGTCTTGTGGGCGCCGCTTTTCAGCGATGTCGAGGCGAGCGAGTGTCTTGATGCGCGAAACGACGGCCGAGTGGACGACCTTGGGGAGCGTGTGCACGTTGTGGAGCACGCCGTCTATGCGCATTCGTACGACGGAGTGCTCTCGCCGTGGCTCGATGTGAATGTCGCTCGCGCGTTGATCGAGCGCGTAGTGAAGTAGGTATTCGACTGCCGATACGACATGGCTGTCGCTCGCTTCGATGTCCTCGACGCGTTTGAGTTTGACGTACCTCTCAAGGTTGCCGATATCGACGCCAGCGGAGGCTTGAAGCTCGGCGGCGGCCACCGCGCCCCGAAAGCCGTAGAGGTCCGTTATCAAATGCTGGATGTCACTCGGCGTCGCGACGACGAGGCGAGGCTCACGGCGAACGTCAGCGCGCAGCGCCTCCACGAGCGCGTGGTCGAGCGGATTGCTCACCGCGACAGTCGCAGTCTTGTCGTCGGCAGCAATGACAAGAGCGCAGTGGCGCCTTGCAAATGGTCGCGAAAGTATCTGCGGCGCGAGCTTCGCATCGATCTTCAGCGGATCGAGATCGACAAAAGGCAGCCCGACGTGCGCCGCAACGGCCTGCATGATTGCACGCTCATCGAGCTGCAGACGGGGATCGCTCGCTTGCGGAAGCCCGAGTGCCGCGAGGACCTCGGCGGGGTGCACTCCATCATCCGCACCGAAACTGCGCTTTCGAGCGCCCACGGTACGCTGTCGCAATAGGCGAGCGTGGACCGAGGGTCCTCGGGACTGGGCGTCGACGGCCTGCTCTCGAGTCAGCAGTTTCGCGCGAACGGCGATGTCGCAAAGCAAGTCATACGTGAGCGTGACACGCGGGTCGGGTATCGACGCTGGCATGGAATGGGAGGCTACCAGGATAGCTCGCCGCTCTCGCAGCGGTCCTCGTGAAAGTCGGTTCTTTCGCAAGTGTGGTAGGAGCATCGCCAGAGTGCCCGACGTCGGCTAGGTTGCGCTTCAGATGCCATCCCCTTCGTCGATTGACCGCGAACTGACGCAGCTTCTTGAGCTCGGCGACCGAGTCGTGCAGATGGCCTGCGCTCGCGGTGGTCCGGGTACCGTGGCCGAGTGCGTCCTGCGTTCCGGGGCTGAAATGTCCGCCAAGGTGCGAAAAGGCGAGCCGGAGCTTGTCGAAGAGGCTGGAACGTGCGCCGCGGGCCTGCGCGTCATTAGGGACCGAAAAGTCTCGTCCACTTCGACGAGCGATCTCACAGATGCCGGTATCGAGCGCTTCGTGTCAGATGCGATCGAACTGAGCGAGCTATCCCAAGGAGATCCCTTCGCTGGACCGGCTGATCCCCATCTCCTTTGTAACCCTTCCGACGCTCCAGACGTCGACATCTTCGATCCCGCTGGGGGCAGCGTCGATGCGTTGCAGGCGATCGCCCTTGCGACGCAGTCGGAATCCGCCGCATTTGCCTATGATCCTCGAATTACGCAGAGCGAGGGTTCGACGTTTGGTCGCGTGGCCGGCGGTGTGGCGATGGTTCTATCGAGCGGATTTCGAGCTGCCTACAAGGGGTCCTACCAGTCGCTGAGCGTTGTGCCCGTCGTGGCCGACGTGGGAGGCAAGAACCGCCGGGGTCACTATTTTACGGCGCGGCGTCACCTGGCGGAGCTCGAATCCCCGGAGGAGGTCGGGCGGCAAGCGGCGCGTAGGGCAGTGGCCAAGCTCGGGGCTCGAACGATTGGGACGTGCGAAGTGCCAGTTGTGTTCGATCCCGATGCAGCGCGTTCGATTGTAGGAATGATGGCATCGTGCGTCCTAGGCAGCGCAATCTGGCGTAAGTCGAGCTACCTCCTTGGGAGAGAGGGGACTCGCGTGGCGAGCGAGCTGGTGACCATCGTCGACGATCCCTTACTGCTTAGGGCACCCGGGTCGCGTTCATTCGATGGCGAGGGGCTTGTCAGTCGCAGAAATGTGGTCGTCGAGCGAGGCGAACTTCGAATGTTTCTTTGCGACAGTTATTCGGCTCGAAAACTTGGGCGCGAGAGCACCGCAAGTGCCGGACGCGGCGGTGGTGCTGGGGTCGGTGCGACGACGTCGAACTTCATCTTGCAGGGGGGCTCGGACTCGAACGAAGCCATCGTACGAAGTACTCCGCGCGGTCTCTATGTTACCGAGATGATGGGGTTCGGATTCAACCCAGTCACGGGGGATTTCTCGCGCGGGGCGTCCGGTTTCTGGATCGAAGGCGGCGAGCTCGCGTACCCAGTCAGCGAAGTGACGATCTCGCTCAATGTCGATGAGCTATGGCAGCGTGTGGACGCAGTCGGATCGGACCTCGACCTCCGCACTTCGACGGCGTCGCCGACGCTGCGAGTCTCGAAGATGACAGTAGCGGGTGGGTCCTCCAACGCATGAACGTTCGTCTCAATGCCCCAAGCCGGAGTGCAACGTGACGCCTGACGATATCCGTGCGCTACGCAAGGAACTCGGCTGTTCCACAAGGGAATTGGCCACGCGGCTCGGGGTCGAGCAATCGACCATCATTGCATGGGAGAAGGCCGATCTATTTCCGACCAAGGCGATGGTCGCGAAGATGACTTCGATGAAAGAGCAGGGGCGGCGCGACGCGCCCAGCGAAAAAGGTGACAATGCGCTCAAGGCCCTCGCCGATCCCGGCCTATGGGAACTCCTGAGGAAGCTCGTTGCCCACCCAGCGCTCCGCGCTGAGGTCGCCAAGATTGCAGCTCGCTTCCCGGATCCGGCTGCCCGGTGATCTATTCGTGGCTAGGCTCCAATCGTTCCAGTTCGACCCGGGCTCTATCCTTGTGCGAATCGACTTCCAGAAGCGTCAAGAGCCGGGCGCGCGCCGCCGCAACATCGCCGATCGCGCGGTAACATAGCGCCCCCTCGAGGCGAGCATCCCATCCCGCTGGGGTCTGCCCAGCCCGCTGGATGACTCTCTCGAAGCGGGTCGCGGCCGCGCGACAACCCTTGCTCTCGCGGACAGAACGAGCGGCCCAGAGCTCCGCATTGCTGCTGCGAGGTGCGAGCGCATCGAACGCTCGAGCCGCGTCGTCGAACCGCCTCGCTTGATAGGCCCGCTGAGCGTCGTCAAACGGGGCTCCGTCGTCCTGAGTGCGAACGGCGTTGTCCCCTGCGATCGGAATAGGGGAGCCGCCGGGTTTCCCTGATGCTGCGGGAGAGATGTCTCGGCGAGTAGGAATGTTCAGGGCGGCCGAGCCTCCTGGCTGCCGCGTATCGTGCCCACTCGGAGATGCCACTCCGACGTAATCGGCGTCGAGACGTTCGCGAACGATAGGCGCGACTGCGACGGGAGCAGGTGAGCCTTGTTCGATGACCGTGACAGATGCGCTCGTCGGCGTGTGAATCGGCCTGGCTCGAATGAAGAGAACGCTGGTTCCCACCATGACAAGAAAAACGGACGCCATGGCAGTCTGTGGGCGCATCGCCCATTTGCCGGCGCGGGAGATGGCGGACGAAACGCGGCGTCCCACAGTCCGTACGGTACTCTCTGACACGACGACCGCTAGCATTGTTACACGGGAAACGGAGATCCCTGGTTGCAATGGAAACGTCAATACACCTACACTCAAACGTGCTCGGGAATTATTCGGCTTTCATGGTCCTGGTTTTCGGAGGAGAATCGTCTAGTTCTCAAATCGCCCCATAGGTCAACGCCGGTCAATGTCTCTTGGTTGCCTGCTGATGTAACTGTTTGTGGGATACAATGTGCGGCGATTTGGCAGCGGCAGCATGGTCTTGATCCAGCGAGGGAAACTCCGATGCGACGGCAAGCGCTTACCCTATCACTTCCTATTCTTCTCGTTATCTCGGTTCTTCCATCGGTGGCGGTATTTGCGCAAACGAGCGCTACCGCGGGTCACCCGTCTGTGTCTGGCGGGGCCGATGGCACTGCAAGCGCGCCGTCCGGATCCGTGGCAGCCGTTGCCCCTGCGGTCACAGCGTCGGCCGCCGCCGCTGTGTCGAGCACACCGACGTCCACTTCGGCTCCAACGGTGTCGAATCCGAAGCCGCAGGGGACCGCGATGTCGGGCGCAACCTACGCGGTTCGCTTACGTGACCTCGAGCAGCGCGTCGACGAGCTCAAGGATCAGATTCGACGAAGCCACACTCGTCTCGCACTTCTAAGCGATACGATTCTGGGCGGCGGTACTGCTGGATGCCGGTCAGAGGTGGAGTTCAAGAATGAGATGTCGAGCGCGTTCATGCTGACGCGCGCACAATTTCTCATCGACAACCAACTACAGGCGAACCGGCAGGATGAATCTGGGGCTCTTTCGGAGCAGAAGAGCATCCCGATTTACAGCGGAACCGTTCCGCAGGGCGATCATACGATCGTGGTAGCGCTGACATTTCAGGGGAATGGGTATGGGATTTTCTCCTACCTTCGTGGATACAAGTTCGAGGTAAAGTCCAGCCACTCGTTTACTGCCATCGAAGGCAAGAACCTCGTCATCACTGCGACCGCTTTCGAAAAGGGCGGCGTCACAACGCCTCTTGAACAGCGTCCGCAGATCGATTGGCACGAGACGCTTCGACCGTTTTCATCCGGAGTCCTGGCGGCTCCAGCGCCCACGGTGCCAGAGGGTTCAGGAGCCTCAGCTGGCGGGAACGTTTCGGTCAGCGGAGGGTCGAAGAAGTGACTTGGCTGCACCGTGCGGCGGCGACCTGCGCCGTACCGCTGATTCTTTCGTCTGGGCGCCTGGCGCTTGCCAGTCCTGCCGACATCGTCAATTCGGCCTACGACGAAATAGCTCGCGTGTCTCGCTCGATACCCGCCGTTCGAGCCGAGGTTGCTCGTGCGCAGTCCAGTCGTCCCACCGCAGAACAACGCTTGGCCGACGGCGAGCTCCTCTATCGACTCCACGATACCTCGAGAGCGATCGTCGTGTTCAGCGAGATCCTTGAAGCGTACGCGGATACGCCAAGCTACGCCGACGCACTTTGGCTTCGGGGGGAGTCATTTTTTTTCGCTCACGATTATCTCGCTGCCCGACGCGACTATCGAGCGCTCGTCGAGCGTGGATCGGAGTCGCGCTTTCGAACCTACGTTGGAAGGGCACTCGCTCGGTTGATTGACGTCGCTCTCAGGCTGAACGAGTCTCCTGAGTCGCTCGCGGCAACGTTCCAACAGATCGATAGCGTTCCTTCGGCGCAGATGGATGCGAGCCTCCTCTACGCCAAGGGCAAGGCTTACTACTGGCGCGACCTCTATGACGACGCGAGCCGCGCCATGGCGCAAATCGGAAAAGATTCAAATCTGGTGCACCAGGCGAGGTACTTTCAAGCTCTCGTCGCACTGAAAGCTGTGCGCGCTCGCTCACCTGGGGATTCCGCTCCCGACCGGGCTTCTTCGAAAGCCAATATCAAGACTGCGATTGAAGCCTTTCGTGTGGTCACGGAGCTTCCTCCGGACACCGCTGAACATCGACACGTCATTGACCTAGCCTGGATGGCCGTCGGTCGCCTGTTCTACGAGAGCGAGCAATATCGATCGGCGACCGCAGCATACGCGAAGGTGGGACGTGACAGCCCCGAGTTTGGGTCGATGCTGTATGAACTCGCGTGGGTCTATGTCGCGCTTGGCGATGTATCCCGCGCTGAGCGAGCGCTCGAGGTGCTTATCGTAAGCGATCCGACCAATCCGTTTATAGCGGAGGCGACGCTTCTCCGGGCTGACCTGTTGCTCCGAGTGGGAGCATTCGACCGGGCCCTCACGCTCTACGAGGGCGTCCGCAAGGAATATGAGCCCATGCGCGCTCGCGTCAATGAGTTCATGACGTCGGCCAAAGGCATGGGGACGTACTACGACAAGATTGCCGAAGCTTCTTCAGACACGCTGTTTGACAACGACAAGCTTCCCCCTCTCGCCGTTCGATGGGCTCGCGAGGGAGAGGATGGCCCTGCTGCATTTGCTGTCGTCGATGATATCGCGGAGTGCGCGAAGTTGATTGCCGCGGCATCCCAGCTTGTCACGCGCCTCTCGGCGGTGCTGGGAGCGTCGACGCGAGTCCGCGCCTTCTCCGAGCTCAGATCTGGCGAGGAGGTAGGACTTGCCCTTCTCAATCGACTGTCGCGCGTTCGCTTGACGATCGCGGGAGCGCTCGATTCGGAAGAGGCACACGATTTGATTGGCGCGATTGGGGAAGCAAGGGCGCGGCGGCGAGCCTCGATGGGAGTCGTAGAAGGGTTGCCGGTGGGACCGGATGACTTCGCGAAACGCGAGCAACAAGGTCTCATCCAGTGGAATAGTCTATCCCAGGAGCTCACGCGTAGATCCTTGGAGATCGATTCACTTCACGCAGCCATCAACGGTCTACGCCGAATGCTGAACGACGGACCCCAGCAGGGCATCACGCGGGATCCCGCCAGCGTAGCAAGATTTCGCGCTGAGCTCGATGGCGATGAGCGCGACCTGAAGAACTACTCCGAAGATGTGTCCGACCTAAGGCGAACCATCGACCTCGGGCGCTCGCAGATCGGGTTTGGGGATGCCCGATATCAGAACGACGCGCAGGCTCGCGACGCGTTTCGGTCGGCTCTGGACGACGAAGCTCAATTGGCGGCAAAGGGGATGGCGGGAGCCTCCGCGACTCGGCTGGCTGATCGAGCTGTGCCCGTTTTGGCTGAAGCCCGCCAGTATGAAAATTCGATTGTGGCACTCCTTCAGGGGCTCGAGTCCCAGGTGACGGTTCGGGCGAACGAGCTCGTGCAGAAGATGGACGTGGAGAGAGCCCTCATCGGCGGATTCCAGCGTCGACTGGACGCTCTCGACGGGGAGGCGCGAGACTTGGTGGGTCGAGTCGCAGAGAGAAACTTTGGTCTCGTGCGGGACAAGTTGCGCGGAATCGTACTGCGAGCCGACATCGGCGTGACTGAGCAGGCCTGGGAGGTGCGTCAGGAGGAGACTGATCGCGTTCAAAGCCTTCTCTCGGAGCGGGGGAAGCAACAGCGGTTGCTCGACGAGGAACTGAAGGAAGTGAGGGATGACGGAATCGAGCCCGGACAAGGGGTCCAATGAAAGGGCCACTCGTTGCAGGGCTTGTTTTCGCACTCGCCGTCGTTCACCACGCGGGCGCATGGGCGAATCTTTCCCCGATAGGGTTGCAGGCGCCTTCGGGTGCAGTAGCCGGCGCTTCGTCGAGTCCGTCGGACGGTGGCGTTCTGGCGGCTCCCGAAGGTGGCAGTGCACTCGACGCGGAAGCGAATGACCCGGATGCACGGATTCTCGACATCAAGAGCCTGAACATTTGGGGTGATGCCGGAGCAAGCAATCGCGCCAAAGTGCCCCGGTCGAGGGGGCGAATCGCCCAGATTCCTCCCCCAACCTCGGTGCAAGTCGATGCATTCGCGGCGATGCAGGACGAATCCAAAGCCTACGAGCGCGGTGCGCGCGACTACAAGGATGCCGTCACGACGATTATCTCTCACCATTATGAGGAGAAAAAGAAGGCGATCTTGAGCAGCCTCGATCGCGAGGTGGATGTCGAACAGGCGGAGCTTCGTAAGGCACGAGATATCGCGATTCTGCGCTTGGAAGAATTTGTGGCGAAGTATTCCGGTGCGAATGCGCAACCGGAGGCGACCCCTGATGCGATGTATCGACTCGCCGCTCTTTACGAGGAGAGAGCTCGCAGTCAAGAAGATGCGAATGATCCCGAAGCGGGAGCAAAACTCACCGCAGCGCTCAAGCCATCAATTCAGCTCTACAAGCGCATCGTTCGCGAATTTCCGAGCTACAAGGAAATTGCCGGCGTCTTCTATTTCCTAGGCCACTTACTAAGTGATTGTGGGCGAACGGAGGAGTCCCAGCAAGTGTGGCGCTCGCTCGTATGCCACAACCACTATCCATACCCGGTCCCGACGAATCCGAAGGATCCGGATGTCGATCAAGTCCTGCCGATGCCCGGCGACCACGAAGTCGCTTTCTGGAAAGTATGGAGAAACCGATACCCTTCGGTGGAGGCTCTAAGAAAGGGTCCCAAAGACGATATCACATTCGTCAATCCTTTCCCGCAGGACTGCGCCGCGATTGCCCAGTCCAATGTGGCAGTTGGTCAGGACCCAAAGTACGTCGCTGAAGTGTGGTGGCGCGTCGGGGATTGGGAGTTCGATCAAAGGGATATTGGCGGTGGGGTCATCGACTACGAGCCATCGGCAGTGTGGGACTACAATCGGGCCGCGAGCGCCTATACGCATTCTCTCGGATTCACGAAGCCGCCGCTGTTCGGTGTGGCTCTGTACAAATTTGCGTGGACGCTATTCAAGCAGCAACGCTACGAGGCTGCTGTAGCAGCGTTCGTCCGCCTTCTTCGCTACACCGATGAGCAGGAGAAACTAACGGGGGATCCAGGGGCGGACTTTCGTCAGGAGGCATTCACCTATATTGCAGGGTCTCTCGATGTCACGGATTTCTTTTCGGGTCCTGGAGAGGAAGAGCCCTACGTGGCGCGCCCGGATATCCTTGCAACAGCGAAGACGCCCGCTGAGGCGGAAGCCAAGCTGGCGGAAGCCATCAGAAATGTTCAGGACCCCCGGATTATCCCCCAAGATCAACGTTGGACGATAGATATATATCGAGCATTGGCGTTAGAGTTTCGCGCAATCAATCAGTATCACAATGCGCTTACCGTCTACAGACTGATGCTCGATCGATGGCCACTGGATCCCTCTGCGCCGGAGACGCAGAAGGCGGTCGCCGATGTCTACGATATGCTGGTACGGGCGACCAAAGTGGGCGACGAGCGTCGCGACTATGAGCGAGGATTTCTCGAAGCTCGAACAGCACTCGCAAAATATGTCGGGGAAACTCCGTGGGTGGAAGCCAACAAGGACGACCCAGCGGTGATTCATCGGGCTGAAGAGCTTGTGCGAACAGGGCTCAAGGGGGCAGCAAGCACACATACGGGCAATGGACGCGCGGCGATGGACCAGGCTGGGCAGGCGCCCGATCCAGCCATGAGAGAGCGTTACTTGAAGATAGCGCTCGAGGAATTCAAACTCGCCGCGGCGGGCTGGCTCGGATATCTACGGCAGGACGAGAACGCACCGGACGCGTACACGAGTCGTTGCCTCTACGCGGATGCCCTTCACAATCGGGTTCGTATCGAAGTTGTCCTTAACGGCATCGATCCGCTCAAGTATTCAGAACCGACATCGGTGGAAATCGAAACGGCTGAGCGGGCAGCCACTGCTGCCCGAGACTCCGATGAGGACGATCAATATATCGATTCAGTCGGCCTCATGGTGGTCGACCTAGCTGACGTCGATCGAGACCTCGCTTATCAGCGGTGGGAGACGAGCGGTGGGCGCCAAGGAGTGGAGCCGCGAAAGGCCCCTAGACTCGTTGGGTCGGAAGGGGATCAGAGCGTAGAAGAGGCGCCTCTGCCGGAGGTGCTCGAGAAGTCGATGCGTGCGCGCGACGAATACATCGAGCGGGTTCCGCCGGATCGAGACAAGCAGAACAGCGCGACGGAGTATGCGTTTTATACGGCAGAGCAATACTTCATTTATGGTCACTTTCGCGATGCCGAAGCCCGATTTGTTCCCTTGTATGAACAGCACTGCGGCAAGGACGACAAAGGCTACGAGGCCTGGAAGCGGCTCATTCAAATGAGCAATCTAAATAAGGACGTCGAACGGTCTCGTGTCCTTGCGATGGCGGAAAAGACTCACTCCTGTGCATTCTCAGATAAGGAGAAGTCCGAGGAACATGAGGGCTTGCTCACAGACCTTGTACTTCAGAATGCAGCGTACTCCGACGCCAACAAAGTCTTCGATCAGGCCAAGAACGCACCGCCGGGACCTAAGAAGGATGCTCTGTGGCGCAAGGCTGGCAAGATGTATGAGGACGCACTGCGAGCAGCTCCTTCGCACTCCGATGCGCCTGCAGCAGCGATCAATTCCGCTTTTTGTTACAAGCAAGTAAGTGAGTTCAATAAAGCTATCGACTTGTACCAGTTGTTCATTGCCAAATATGGCGGTGACGACATCATGGACCGCCTGGAACACGGTGGAACGGACCCGGAGAAAAAAGTAAAGGTCGGGCCGAATTTGACCGAGTACAAGGAGCGATTGAAGTATCTCGGGATGGCATACGAGGCTTTGTCGACGACGTACTATGGTTTTTTTGCCTATCCGCGTGCTGCGGAGTCTTTCGGCCGAATCGCGTCCAATCGTAGATTCGACGACGAGCGACGATCGAGCGCAGCCTACAATGCGATGACGCTGTATTCGAATCTCGGCGACCGAAATAGTATGTCAAAGATGTACGACGTTCTCGCCGACCCCAAGCTCCACCTTCCTGCTGATGAGCGCGCCGAGGTCGACTACGTTCGAGCGAGCTTCGATTTCGGTCTATGGAATCCGAATGGCGGTGACACTTCGGCCAACGTGGCGGCAAGGCGTCAAGCCATTGCGTCGCTGTCGCAATTTCATACATCGAACCGGAATGTGACGGAAGCAGCGCGCTATTCGTTGGAGGCAGCATATCGCATTGCAACCATGCTTCGCGCAGCCAACGACACTGGATATCACGTTTGGCTCAAGATGGTGATATCTGATTGGGAATACTTCAAGGCTCATCCCTCGGTGAGTAGTCGGTCGGCCAAGAAAGGCTCGGTCGTTGCGACGGATGCTCCCTATTCGGACTACGGCGCGGAGGCGGAGTTTGTGTTGCTCGATGAGCAAGTTCGGGGATCATTCGACTATGCCACGGGGCATCATCGCTATGCGGGTAACGTCGTTGATATCGCCAAGGACGTCGACCGAGATCTGGGCGAGGCGGAAAAGAATTGGCGCCCTCAGCTCGAGCGCGTAGCTAGTCAATACGGGTCCTTCGAGTGGGCCGCGGCGGCGACGGCGCGCGTGGGCTCACTGTATGACTCAATCCGCTCGGGGCTCGATCTCGCAACCCCAAAATACTTCACTCCTCAACAGGAGGCGATGCTCAATAAACTCTCGAGTGCAGCCGACAAGCTCGACGCCGCCGGAATGAGCGACAAGGCGGACGAAGTTCGGCAGCGGATCGACGATACGAAGGACGCCGTGCGGACGAAGTGGCGCGCCACGGAAGACCGGTACATGGAAGCGTGCAATCAAAAGGCGGTCTCGCGCTATGCGACGGCGGCGCTTACCGCCCGTAAGTTCAATGTCAAGAATACGACGGTGCAGGCGGGAGTAGCGCGCCTCGCGTTTTTTACCGACTACTTGGGCGACGGGAAGATGAAGCGCTACGTCGAGAACACTCCGGACCCACTCAGTCCGAGCGGAATGCTTTCCTATTCTGGAGGTGAGTTTCTCCAATGGCGTTCCGGCGTGGTTTCGACGCCGCCACCCGACGGCCAGCCTGCGCCGCTTCCGGTGATGCCGTGACACGTTGGCGAGCCGTTTTGCTGGTTGGCGTCGCCTCACATGGCGCGATGTACTCTATGACGGGATGTGGGGAGAGCGCACCCGAATCCAAATATCCAGTAGTGGCTCCGGTCTCCTCGGCGTCCGCGCGTCCGCCAGTCGCGGAAGGTGCCCAAATCGGACTGCCTCCGGCCCCTCCTTCGGAGGGGGAATCGTTGTCTCCGGAAGCGGCTGCGGCATACGGGAGAGCGTTTCAGTCGTGGATTGCGGGTGATCTAGGCGGAGCAAAACAGGGTTTTTTGGATGCGGCGTCGAAAGCATCCCGGGCCGGGAGTCCGAGATATTCGCTTGGGTGTGTGCTCGAACGTCTGGGAGATGTGACAGGAGCACTCGACGCATATCGCAGCGCGGTCGATCTGGATAAGAAGTTTGATGTAGCTCGCGGTGCGTACGCGCTTCTATTGGCGCGAACGGGGCATATCGCTGACGCGGAGCGAGTTGTCGAGGCTTCCGGCGTTGACTCTCCACGTCTGATGGCCACGCGAGCCGAGATTAGGTCGCTCGCTGGGGATAGCTCCGGCTGCCAACAGCTTGCTCAGGAGGCTCTCGCAAAGCAGCCGGATTCTAAAGACGCGATGATGGTCATTGCTCGTGATTTCTATAGAACTCATCGGTGGGATCTCGCTCGCTACGCTTTGCTTGCGATTCTTGACGGGACCGCAGATGGAGCGATTCCAGCTAGGGATCCGGGCAATCCGGAGGCTCTATTGCTTCGAGCGCTCATCGAGCGTGATACGATGGGAGATCGAAAAAAGGCTCTCCAGGATTTTGAAGCCGCTGCCGCGAAACGTCCGGACATGGTTGAGGCGTTCATCAATCTCGGCGAAATGAAGCTCGAGGCGGGAAACGCGGGCGAGGCACAAGAGCCGCTCGAGAGAGCTGTGAAATTTGCCCCGGACGTTGCGTTGGGTCATCTCGACCTAGGGGACTGCTACCGGGTGCTCGGGCGTGTCGCGGACTCAAAGCGAGAGCTCGATAAGGCAATCAGCTTGGATTCGACGTTGGCTGGGGTTCACTACGACTTGGGGCTTATGTATCTCTTTTCGCAAAATGTGCCCGGTGTCGCGAATCCGGACGATCAGTTGACGAAGGCGATCGGGGAGCTTGAGACGTATCGCACGATGCGAAATGCCAGAACACCCAAAGGGCAGGGGGGCGGTGACGACGTGGACGAGCTACTCAGCACGGCACGGCGTAAGCAAAGCGAGCTGCGAATGAAAAATGCTCCACCCGCTGATAGTTCGTCGGTGCCCGCATCACCGAGTCCGTCTAGTTCGGCGAGCTCGCCTCCTGCAGCGTCCAGCGGTACCGTTCAGCCGCAGGTGGTGAAGTGATCGGTGATTCGGCGCGAGGGCATCGACCATGAGATGGAACGTCCAGCTATTCATCGTCATGCTGTCCCAAGGAGTGGCGCTGTCGTCGTTCGCGCAAGAACACGCTGGAGCCAAGGTGGACCATCCCGTCAAGCAGGCACAAGGTGTTCTGCAGATCGGGGAGATAACGATTGTTGGACGTGTTCAAAAGCCGGTGGCTGTCGTAGATGTCGCGAAGATTCAGCCAAAGCTCACTCTCGCCGAGCTCCGGCAGCCGTTTCTCGAACGGATTGAAGCGGCCGTGCGAAAGGATCCATTCTGAGCTCCTGGAATCATGACTTTTGGCGCGCGTGACCTGCGACGGGCGACGGCTTCTCGAGAGACTGAGCTTCGTGTAGGATCATGGATGTTCCGGGAAGAGAGTCTTCCGGGCTTTTGGCGTTCCAATATCGGATTGCATTCGTCGAGAAAGGCGTTCTTAGGATGTCGCAGATGAACCAGGGCCCAGGAATGCAGCGAGGGTCCTCCGTGCGTCCGGGACAGATGACCGCCGTGATGCGGGCCATGCAGCAAGCCGTCGGGCCAAAGGTCCTTCGTATTGGGATCGTCGCGGCTGGACGAATCGTCGAAGAGCGAATTATCAAGCAGCGAGTCAGTGTGACGATCGGGTCGAGCGAAAAGGCGATGTTCGTTATTCAGGCCCCCGTGCCGGCTCAGTTCAAGCTGTTTGAACTGAGCGGTGGCGAATATTACCTGAACTTTATCGATGGAATGAACGGGCGGATCGCACTGCCGAGCGGCATAAGCGAGCTTCAGGGGCTCAAAGGTCAAGCTCGCCGGGTGGGATCCGGGTATCAGATCCGCCTCACTGAAGATGCTCGCGGCAAGGTCGTGGTCGGAGAGACAACGATTCTCTTTCAGTTCGTAACTCCGCCGCCAAACCAACCCCGACCGCGCCTACCGCTTTCGGTCAAAGGGGGGGTGGCGAACCAGATCGATTGGAACCTCACGGTTATCGCGGCCTTTAGCTTTCTCGTTCATTTCGGCTTCGTCGGCGCGATGTACAGCGATTGGATGGATCCTGTCGTTAACGACGATCTGTCCGCAGGCCTGCTCGAAATGGTCCAGCGCGCCACCCCGCCACCTGCCGAGACTATCGATGTCCCGTCGTCAACCTCTACCGCAGCGTCCACAGCGGCAGCGGCAGCACCGGCCTCGACCTCCAAGTCATCTGGGAGCAAGAATTCTGCGGCCCAAGCTCCGGACGCGAAAGCGGTGAGTTCGCTTATCGGCGAACTCGAGAAGACCAATATTGCGATACTTGCTGCCCTAGGGGGCGGACCGAACATCGCAGGCGTCATGAAGGACGACAACGGGGCACCGGTCGATCTCAATGGTCTCGCGACTCGTCAAGGCGGGATCGCAAACGCTAGCGGTGGACTTCATCTTGGGGCGGGAGCTGGGGGGCCAATCGAGCCGGGTGGTAAGGCAGGTACCCTGCAGAACCTTCAGGGGGGCGAGACGGGTGGCGCGTCGACAAGTGCCGGGACGGCAGCGAAGGTGGTACCGGTCGGAACAGTGGACCTCGGAGCGTCGTCGATGAGCGTTCCAGTGTCGAATGCAGAAGCCGTGATACGTCGAGATATTCATCCTGGTGCGAAGCGCTGCTACCAAAAGGGCCTGGAAGCCGATCCGACTCAGTCGGGCAAGATAGTGGTCTTGATCAAGGTTGCTCCAAATGGAGAAGTGGACTCAGCGAGCGTTGCAAGCAATTCTGGTCTGTCGGCCGGAGTCGCAAGCTGCATTGCATCCGTGGCCCGTCGAGCGAAATTTGATCCGCCCGGGGCGTCAGGGTCCACCATCAGCGTTCCGTTCAACTTCGTGAAGCAGGGGGGATGACGCAGCGCGCGGTCGGTCGTCCTCGATTGACCTAGGATCCCTGCGGAATCCCGCATCCGGCGTGAATGTGAGGTCGGGTTCGCGCAACGATGATGATGTACGCACCGCCTTCGACGCTCCATAGAGCCGAGCCCTGTTGTGAGGATCTGTGAGAACCGGGATAGGATGTAATCGTTGACGCGATTTCTCGAAAAAGATAACCTGCAGAAATCATTTCGAATGAAGCTCTTTGGTTTTCCGTCGTCAGCTCTCTCGCTAAGGATCGCGGTCTTTTCCTCGCTCTTGGTGGTGGGATTGTCGGGATCTGCGACGGCGCAGCAGCAGGGGCGCACGCAGCAACCGTTGTTCGACGCGGATGCTGAGGTCGGCTTTGAACGTCGCCCGCAGCTAAGTTTTGCGGAAGAGCTCTCCCAGGGAGATATTTCAGTCGGCCGGATTGATGCCGCAGCGGGAGCGGTTCGTAAGCAGCTCGAAGTCGCTCGAGCTGTCGAGCATGACAGCGTCAAGACTCTTTGCCTAAATGACAAACTCTCGCAGCTCGACGTAGCGTATCGATCCGCGCGTGATCGCCGTGGAGATCTAGCTTCTGCAGTGCAACGAACGGATTCCGAGCTCGCCACCCACGAGTTTACTATTTTGACCGTATTGCGTCAGCGAGCCGAACAGCTCGGCGCGGAGGCACAGCAGTGCATTGGAGCCGAGGTCGCGTTCGTGGGGCAGACAGCAGTGTCAGCCGACGTGAATCCGACTCTTCCAATCGAGGAGGGGGCGCAGTTTCCTCCCGCTGATCCTTCATTGGTCACCGGTTCACCGCAGTGCACGTCGTGCACAGGAACCGGACAGTAGCGTTTTTCTTCATCCGAACTGATTATCACGCCGTGGAAGAACGTTTTCGTTCCTACACATATCCCAGGTATCGTGTACCTTCGCGACTCTCGATGAGCCATCGGTTTCTTGCCTTTGCGACAACGGTTGTCGCTTCGATCGCCTTTCCGCTTGTTGCGCGAGCGCAGGAGTTCGTTCAGTCGGACTCTCCGCAGTGGCTGAAGGACCGCCGCTATACCGAGGGCGCGGGCGTTCGAACGGGCGATCTGGAGCTGCACCCGGGAATCGCCGGCGAGTTCGGTTACGACTCAAACTGGTTCATGCGATCGAGCCTTGTGGGGGCGGTCAACGGTCCGCCGGTACTCCCGTCCCTGGTGTTCCGACTGACTCCATCCTTGGAGTTGAGCACTCTGAGCCCGCAGAGGCGAGAAGGTGACACCGGACCCGTTTCCCAGTCGGTCGCGTTTCATGCGGGTATTCGCGGAACCTATCGTGAGTTTATCGGTATCACGAACGACCCGGGATCGGGCGATCTAGCTAACCAGCGTGGCTTGAGCGTGCTGGCTGACGCCCGTCTCGAAATCCTGCCAGAGCATCCCGTTGGGGGATCGCTCTCGGCGAACTATGGTCGATTCACGCTACCGAATTCCTCATCGACGAACCCCAACGACGGGTTTACGCACGATGACGTGAGCGTCGGGGCGGAGCTTGCTATTCAGCCTGGCGGTGGGATGCTCGATTGGCATTTTGGCTATCAGTTTCATGACACATTATTCGAGAATTCGGTCGCGGCCGGGTTCGATAACGCATCCAACGACCTCTATACGCGAGGCCGTTGGAAGTTTGGTCCGAAGACGGCACTGATCCACGACACTTCCGTTCGCTTTCTAACGTATGCGGACGCGAATCGGGCAGCATCGCAGGGTCTAGTCAATTCATCGCCTGTTCGAACCCGATTGGGGCTCAACGGGCTCATCTCCGATCGATTCGCCGCCCTCGCAATGGCCGGTTGGGGTGCGAGCTTCTACAGCACCGCACTGCCCCAACAGCCGCAGTACGACAGCGTAATTGGTCAGGCGGAGCTCCGTTGGTTTTTGTCGGCCAATCCGGGGATAGCGAACCCATCGGATGTCGGCCTGACGCTGTCGTCGATTGCGGTCGGATACGTTCGTGATTTTCAAAATAGCTATATCGGCAATTTTTACGGCTCGGATCGCGGTTACTTGAAGTTTGTATATTTCTTCGCTGGACGCGTGCTGACGACACTCGAAGGTGGGGTCTCATCGATCGAGTACCCAACTATGTATTGGACCGATGGAGTGCAGCGTCATTCTGGATTTTCTGATTTCCGTACCGATGTTACCGCATTCGGAGAGTATCGAATTACGGATTCTGTCGGGTTCAACTTGACGCTCCGGCAGACGGAAAATTTTAGCAATGTCCATCGGATGCCCGACACCGAAGCCGGCCAGACGACAAACTCCGATTATCTCGACATGGCGTGGAGCCGATTCGAGGTGTTTATGGGGGTGCGATGGTTCATGTAGAACGCCCTATTGGAGGCGTGGCATGCGGAGATTTTGCTATATCCTAGGTCGAGACTCGTTCGGCTCGGGAGTCGTGTGCGTGCTCGTGTCTCTGGCGCTACTGGGTGCGCTGGCTTGTGGGCGTCCCCGGATCGCATCCGTGAAGCTGCCGCCACCCGAGCAAAGTACGGTTGTTGGTCCGGGTGACCTTTTTGAGGTTACTGTTCTGGGAGAGAAGGACCTGGCACACGAGTACCGTGTGCAGCCGGATGGAACAATCGACTTTCCCTATCTCGATCGACTGGAAGTAGCTGGTCTTGAGCCTCAGCAAATTGAAGATCTGATCAAGCGATCTTTGATTGATAGAAAGATATTGCTTACGCCGCAGGTCACGCTTGTGGTCAAGCAATATAATTCGAAGAAGGTCAGCATCATCGGCGCCGTGCAGAAGCCGGGAAATTTGAATTGGTCTGAGGGAATGAAGCTCATCGACGCGGTGTCTGCGGCAGGTGGATTGACGTCGATGGCAGACGCGAGTCACGTGCGGATCACGCGAATTGCCGCTTCGGGTAAGACCGTGAGCGCTACCATTGATGTCGACGACATTACAGATGGGAAATTGGCCGATATTCCCTTGCAAGCGGGCGATACAATCAAGGTAGATCAGCGGGTATTCTGACCTTGCTTGGAGAAGTCGCGACTCGACTTTTTCCGCGCCAAGTTCTTCCCGGCGCGGAGTCAATCGGGCTGGTATACGATTGTCTGAGATCCATCGCGGAAATAGAAGCGGTCGAACTGCGTTCGATCGAACGTCACTGCACCAAATGCATTCCAGGCTACGCTCCATATCGCAGCGGCTGCAAAGAGCGAGCGCATCGATCGACCTCCTATGGCCAAGAGGACAAAGAGAAACACGGCATAGTCGTTGGAGAATCGATATCCAAACTGTCGCCACCCCGAGTTTTGGTACGCGAGATCGAAGAGAATAGGCCCGAGAGCTGCGAGCGATACTATGGCGTATAGCCATGCGCGTGCCGGGGCCTCCTCAAGCTTCTTGGGCCAAAGGACCCATAAATATAGGGGAGTCGTAAACCAAAGGGCGAGCCCGTGCTCGTTGATCTTAAACGGTGCCCCAAACGCGTCGGCGGAGTCTCGAGGTGCAACCCAGGGAAGGCTCGTGAGTGCAACTCCCATGTTTTTCGCCACGTAGTGATATCCGACCATTCCCCATTTGGCCATTCGAGCACGCCATGCCACGGTAAGAAGCTCGTGATCAAAATAGATTGGGGTTAGCTTGTCGTACCGCTCGAGATTAAGCCATGCGACCACACCGAATGCGACAGCGATGGGAACGAGAAACACTCCGCAGCGTCGCAGAAACGCAAGCATATCGAGCCTGCGCCAGGTTTCGCGCAGTCGAATCGGCAGTGATCCCTCGGTGGGGAAGGCACCCGTAAGCGACACTCGGAGCGCTTCTGCTCCGAACAGAATCGATGCGAGAATAATGTCGGGACGAGAAAGGTAGGCGCACCCGATCGCGATGCCCGCGAAAAGTGGTGAGGTCGCATCCAACGCACTAAGGACAAAGAGGGCCGAAAGGGCCGCGCCTACGACAAGCGCCGCAAACCACACGGTACCTTCTACGGCTGTGAAAAAATAGACCGATCCGAACGCAAACAGGAGTGACAAAATAACGTTCTCGACCTCGCTGCGGCATGAGCGTTCCGAGCGGCGTAATCTCTCGAGAACGAGAAACAGGCTTGCCGGTGCAATTCCCGCGAGCCACACCATGAACTGTCCATCATCAAACGCTTCAGGCGTTCCGGCGAGTTTCACAAACGGAAGCATCAGCAGCGCTGGAAGTGGCGGAAAACTGATGAACGTTTTGCCCTGGTATGCGACAAAATCATTGTTCATCGTGTAGGCGGGCGGGCCGTTCACTAGGTCTTGACGGCCATGCAGCCACGCGTCGGCGAGCAGCGCGTAGTGATTAAACTGGGTATGGTGAAAGAGCCGTTCCGGCCCCGCAACTGCAGCGAACACAACCACGCAAACGCAATAAATTAGCGTAGCAAGAACGAATCGCCTGGTCCGACTCTCTGCCGCTAGCCAGTTTTGCCACGGAGCGGATCGAATCTTACGTGGCTGTGTTCCATGCGCCAGGGCCATCGCTCGCGAAAGCTATCACGATGCATCACCCGTTGGCCCCATGACATTGGGCCCTCGCGTCAAATGCCCGAACGGGTTTGGCCTGCTCGTTTATCTCGCCGATTTCACATCCGTCGTCACTTGAGCGAGAAGCTCGCTAGCCAAAGAGATGACGTCGCGGGACTCGTAGCCGCTGGCGCGAAGTTCCCTATAGATGCTCTTTGCGAGGATGGAGAGGGCGCGAAGATCGCGGCGAGTCGAGTTCTCGATGAAGGGGATTGCCATGTGTTACCGGTTGTGGTGTGCTAAGCAATGTTCATGCCATAGATGAGTGTGCTGGAATATGGGGGAATACGGCATGGCTTTCCCTCGAGTCGCGAAGTGTCGTGCGCGTCGCGAGGGATGTGTGTAGCGAAGTGGACTTCGCACATGGCTGCGCGAGCTACCCCAATTCCCAGAGGAATGTGGTCGCCGAAAATATGCACAAAGTTGACACTTTGCTCTCCCTCCCTCAAGAATCATGGCTGTGGCTTCCGTTTGTCGGCAAGGAAGTCAGCTGGGGCACGCCCGAACGTTCGACAGACATCGTGACAATGAACCATGTTTAGCGTTGTCATCTGTGAAAGAGGCGGGACCGAACGCAAAGAGACGTTCGACAAGGGGGAGATCAGCCTCGGCCGAGTTCAGGGCAATGATCTGTTGCTTACAAAGAGCAACGTCTCGAAATACCACGCTCGTCTTCTCTATCGAGATGAGCGATTTGTCGTTACGGATCTCAAGAGCACGAATGGAACGTATGTCAACGGTCGCAAGATAGTTCAGGCGACGGTCGTGCATGAGGGCGACAAGGTCTACGTCGGCGACTACGTCCTTCGTGTAGAGACGGGAAGGCCGAGCGCCCCGCCGATCCGTCGGGGAGGAAGGGGAGGAGAAATGAAAGAGCGAGCCGACAGCGCCGGACACGGTGTCGCGGGACGCAACGCTTCAGCTCTTGCGACGACGATCGGTCGATCGTCGGTACCTCCGTCCTCGAGCATACCTCCCCCGAGTACGGGTCGGACACGAATGGTGCCGCCCCGAATTCCAGGGCCACCGCGTGTCCCGCAGCGGACGGAACCCAGACTGGAGACGGAATCGAGGTCGGAGCCTCCATTCCGGTCCACGTCTCGGCCGCCGTCCTCGGCGCCTCCGTCGAGCGCTCCTCCTCCGGTGCCTTCTCGTTCGAGCACGCTGCCTCCGCCGCCGCCAACGCGATCGACCCCGCCGACGCCGGCGCGGGTCGGTACTGTCCCCCCACCCGAGGACGCCGCACGCCAACGGGACATCGTCGCGCTCGTCGATCGAGTCGCGCGCTCCATCGATCTTTCGGTGCTCGACGTCGAACCGACGGTGTCGCCGGAGCTTGCAGCGAATCTTGAGCGAGTCGTTCGTGAACAAGCGGTCGCTATGCAGCGGGAGTTTCGCATGTCGAAAGACGGCGATCTCGAACGTTTGTCGAGAGACGTTCTCCGGGAGCTCGTTGGAGTCGGACCTTTTGAGGTTCTTCTCGCGGACGAGAGCGTCGTCGACATTTTTCTCGCGAGCCACGACAGATTGCTCGTCGAGAAGTCAAATCATCAAGTCGTTCCCGTTGTTCCAACGTTTTCCGGCCAGGCTGCCGTGGCTCGCGCGGTGTCTCGCCTGGTTCATCAGACGGGCGATCCGTTGCGAGAGGGTGAGGTGACGATCGAGCGTCACTTGCAGAACGGATCGCTGCTTCTCGCATTTGCACCTCCTATGGCGAATGCGTGGGCGGTCACGATCCGAAAAAGGCGTGAAGTCGAGCTATCGATGGAGGAGCTCGTTCGCAACGGCGCACTGGCAAAATCAATTTCCACGTTTCTTGAGTCGTGCGTTGAGGCGAACGTGAATGTCTTGGTCGTTGGCTCCGACAGAGGCCACGTTGCGGGCGTCCTCTCTGCCTTGGCCAGAGCGATTCCAGCGGGACAGCGGGTCGTCGCGATCCAAGACTCGGAGTGGATCGGCATCGGACTTGCGCAAGCCGTTCGAATCGTGGTTTCGGAACGCAGCGAGCAGACGCTGCGTAGCGTCCGCGCCGTCTCCCGATTGGGCGCGGATAGGCTGATCGTCATGTCTTTGACCTGCTCGATGGGGGCGGCCACGGTCGAAGCCATTGGAGAGGGGACAGCCGGGGTGACTGCCGGCCTTATCGCTCCCTCCTTGCGCCAGGGACTCGCGAGACTCACGTCGCAGATCGCTCTATCTCGCCCTGGAACACCGGTCGATGTCGCGCGGCAAGCAATCGCTGACGCTTTTGACGTTGTTGTTGAAATCGCAAGCCCAGACGGGATGCTTCGCGTCCTGCGCATTGCCGAACTCATGGGAACCGACGATCGCGGAATTGCGACACGAGATCTTTTTGTCTACCGGCCCGACGCAAACGGCGCTGTCGGAGAGTCTGCGTACGCTGTTACCGGGACCTCACCGCGCTTCTCGTCGGAGGTTGTGGCTCGAGGCGCGCGACTCGACCCGACGCTATTCAGGCGCAAGTGACGGGGAAGAGTGATCACTGCCGCGCTTCGGGATTCGTTCACAATGTGGCTGCGCTGCTGGTCATCCACCATCGGGCGATGACTACACGCTTGGAAAGCGGAGCTCACGTTCGCGCTCATGCGTGCGTGCTCGAGCGCGACGATTTGCGGTAGCCCTAGCGCTCGATGTGAGTCTTGAGCTTGCGGTGGTACGAGGGCAGTCGCAGCTTGCGCAATGCCTTGGTCTCGATCTGCCGAATTCTCTCTCGAGTAAGCTCGAAACTCTTGCCGACTTCCTCGAGCGTCAGATCGCCGGGGGAGTCGATCCCAAATCGCATCCGCAACACTTGTTCTTCTCGAGGTGAAAGAAGCTTCAGAAGCTCGCGGGCTTCGTGCGACAGTTCCCTATCGCCGAGCGCTTCATCTGGAGACGGGAAAGAATAGTCTTCGACGAAATCGCCGACGGTCGCTCCACCGTCTTCGCCGACAGGAGAGTCCAAGCTGACCGGATCGCGCGTGGCTTCGAGCAGCATTCGAATCTTCTCGACCGGCACGTTCATCCGCTCGGCGACTTGCTCCGGAGTTGGCTCGTCTCCGCCCTCCTGGACCATGTCGCGGACCGTCTTCGAAAGCTTGTTCTGCGTCTCAACCATATGCACAGGAATGCGGATGGTGCGCGCCTGGTCGCTGATGGCCCGACTGACGCTCTGCCGAATCCACCAGCTGGCGTAGGTGCTGAACTTGTATCCGCGCTTGTATTCGAACTTATCGACCGCACGCATGAGGCCGAGATTGCCTTCCTGAATGAGATCCAGGAGGTGCAATCCGCGATTTCGATAGCGTTTCGCGATCGACACCACAAGGCGAAGATTGGCGGCGATAAGCTCGGCTTTCGCACGCTCAGCCGCGGCGTCACCAGCGCGTACAGCAGACAGTGTCGCTTCGATAGCCCTGCGTCGAGTGGGTGGCGCAGCATCACGAGCCGACCGCAGCTTCGAAATCAGTTTCTCATGAACTCGTTTCGTAAGCCGAACTTCGAGTAAAGCCTCGACAAGACCTTCGCGAATCTTAGCGGGAACGCGCTTGGTGCGTCCAAGCTCAGCTGCCCTCTCGAGTACATCCGTAATCGCGTTGACAGCGCCATCCTCGTCGTCAGTGCGGTCATCGTCGACCGTTGCTCGCGTGACATCCCGCAAATGCAGCTTGCGCGTCCGAAGCGAACGACCAAGCGCACCGAGCTCGCGCGTCCCCACTGGCGATGCGACAATCGCACGAAGCGCACGGCGCTCGCCCTCCTCGATTCGCTGGGCGAGATCTACCTCACCGTCACGCGTGAGAAGCGGAACGCGAGCAAGTTGTTCAAAATATGTCGTAACCGCGTCGGTTGCAGATTCGTCGCGGCTCGGGCGAGCGGGAAGGGAATTGGACACAGCGTCTCTAGCAGGGAGGTACGGGTCGACGAAGCTCGTTAGTCTAGACCGGCGTTGAAACGTTCCGGCAACTACCATTGTTCCACGCTGTCGGTCACCAGACGACGTAAACCGTCACGAGGAAACCTTCAGTGAGCAACGGGGCCGGAACATAACACACCGGCATCGTTCCTGCTTGTATCGACCGATTTCCGTGTCGTTTCCTGAATCATTCGTGAGTCTCGTCGGTCGCGGACGTTCCAGCGCGCCTGACCATCTTGCGGTGCAGCAGCCTCTTTCGAAGAGGGCCGAGGTGGTCAATCATGAGCCTACCCTGCAAGTGGTCGTATTCATGCTGGATTGCGATGGCTAGCAGGCCGTCAGCGTCGATCTCGAAATAGGCACCGGTGCGGTCCTGCGCTCTCACCCGGACCCGCTCCCCTCGCTCGATTTGTTCGCGAGCCCCCGGAAAGCTCAGGCACCCCTCGTCCGAAGAAACCGTACCCTCCGCAGCCAAAAGGACCGGATTCACAAAAACTCGCAAATCGCTCCCCTCGTCCTCATGGGCGCAGTCTACGACGAAAACCTGAACAGATGCACCTATTTGCGTAGCAGCGAGCCCCACACCTGGCGCCTCGTACATGGTTTCAGCCATGTCGTCGATCAGGTTCGAGAGCGCCGCGTCAAATTCTTCCACCTTGGCCCCAACTTTCCGGAGACGCGGATCCGGGTAGTGGATGATGTTACGTACCGCCATCGGAAATAGACAATAATCCGTCCATCCGACTCTGGCGAGGGAGCTCCACGCCGTCTTCGGAACTCTCGTCTGCGTCTCGTGGGAGCGCGGAGAACCAAGTGGAGCCGCGGACGAAAGCCAAATCTAGCGCGCCGGATAACGAAGCGGCCCCCACACATGCGCGTCTTGGCCGCACACTTCCCACTGAGGATTGAGAATGCACGGGGCTTCAGCCGGAGTGGAAGGCCCCGCCCAGTCCACGGCGCCCGGTCGTCCTCGCGGTCCAAGAAGGATGGGGGCAATGAAACAGTGAAGATCGTCTGCGACCGCACCCGCCAGCACGCTACCCGCAAGCTCCGCTCCGCCCTCAAAAAGAACCGACACGATACCGCGTGCAGCAAGGAGCATCAGCGCGGCTTGGGGATCGATTCGTCCTTCGGCCGAAGGGGGGGCCCGCACGACCTCGACTCCACGTTCTACAAGCGCAGCCTCGCTGGCTGAAGAAGCGTCCGTCGTGCATACGATCCATGTGGGTACGTCACGAGCTCCCTGGACGAGTTGCGACGCAAGAGGCGTCCTGAGTTTCGTATCGAGAACGACCCTCAGGGGGCTATGTCCGGGAGCGTTACGAACTGTGAGTTTCGGATTGTCGGCGAGCACTGTTCCGATCCCGATGGTTACAGCGTCGTGCTGGGCGCGAAGTACATGCACACGAGCTCGCGCTTCGGGTCCCGTCACCCACTTGGATGCACCCGTGCGTGTCGCAATTCGACCATCGAGGGAGAGCGCCAGCTTGAGCGTAACGTAGGGAATTCCGGTCGTGACGAACTTCGTCCACGGCGCGATGAGCCGTGTTGCTTCCGCTTCGCGGCATCCAATATCGACGGAAATGCCTGCTCCTTCCAAGACCTCGATCCCGTGTCCTACGACGTGTGGGTTTGGATCGCGACAGCCGATGACGACGCGACCGA
>Ga0182030_10002341_pt1 | contig 40103 bp, 31 predicted proteins | sample 812S3MmetaG_FD_121299 | JGI IMG/M metagenome (GOLD analysis project Ga0182030, IMG submission 121299) | Permafrost microbial communities from Stordalen Mire, Sweden - 812S3M metaG (Illumina Assembly) | ecosystem: Environmental > Terrestrial > Soil > Wetlands > Permafrost | place: Sweden...
GCGAGAACCGGCACACCCAGCGCCCGCGCCATCTGCTCGCACGAACTGGGCAGGGTGGAGGACTTCGAGAGCGGGTCGTCGCCCACCAACGCAACGGCCCCGCCGAGGGGCGCCGTACCCGAGACGCTGGCATGGCGAATGGCGTCGGCCGCCCGATCGAGCCCGGGATTCTTGCCGAACCAGAATCCCACCACTCCGTCGAAGCGCCGCCCCGGTAGTTCTCCGCTCAGCTGTGTCCCTCCGACCGCAGTGGCGGCCAACTCCTCGTTGAGGCCGGGGGCGAAGACCACGTCCGCCTCGCGCAGCAACGCGTGGGCACGCTGCAGTTGCTGGTCGAGGCCGCCCAGTGGCGATCCCTCATACCCGCTGATGAACGCGGCGGTCGAAAGGTTGCGCAGGCGGTCGAGACGGCGCTGGGTCAACACGAGACGGACCAACGCCTCAATGCCCGAGAGGAGGACCGTACCCTCGGTCGCTTCGTAGCGGTCGCTCATGCTGACGGTCCGCACCGTACCTCCTTGCTCAATCAGGGATGGTAACGGTACGTCCGAGCCGGGCCGAGGCCCACTGCTCGGCCATATGGAGGGGCAGGGCACGGGTTGCGGCCGCCTCGTCGAGCAGATCGAAGGTACGGCGCCCGATGGCGGCGAGCGAGAGGTCGAGCCGATCCGCATCCCATCCGGCCCGCTCGGCGTGTATCTGCAGAACGCCACCGGCATTGGACACGAAATCGGGGACATAGACGATGCCCCGGTGCGCCAGGGCCTCCGCGCACGAACGTGCGGCCAGGACATCGTTGGCCGCACCGACAACCAGCCGGCAGCGGAGCTCATCGATCGAGTCGTGGCCCAAGACACGCGCCGACGCGCAGGGAGCGAAGACGTCACAGGCGCGTGCGTGCGCCTTCTCGGGGGGCACCACGACGCCGCCCACGCTCTGCGCCACCGCGTCGGCGCGGCGGGAATCCACATCGGCCACGCCGACGAGAGCACCCCGGTCGGCGAGAAGGCGTGCCAGGGACGATCCGACGTGGCCGGCCCCCTGCACGGTCACCCGCAGGCCCGACAGGTCGCGGCCCAACGTATGGCGGACCGTGGCGGCGATGGCATGGAACACCCCGAGGGCGGTCGCCGGTGACGGGTCCTCGTGGTTGCAGCTCACCCAAGGAGCGACGGTGGCGATCACGGCGAGATCGGCCACCGTGGTGCCCATGTCGACACCGGGAATGTAGGCACCGCCGAGCCGGCTGACGGAGGTGGCGAAGGCGCGCAATTGGGCTTCGCGCCACGCCGGGTCGCCGTCGTGGCCCTCCCGGCGCATGATCACCGACTTCGCCCCGCCGTAGGGGATGTCGGCCAGAGCGTTCTTCAGCGTCATCACGCGGGAAAGCCGGCATGCCTCTTCGACGGCGGCGTCGAAGGAGTGATAGGGCATCCAGCGGACGCCACCCAACCCCGGTCCGAGCGTGGTGTCGTCGACTGCGATGGCGGCCGAGAGCCCGGTGGGCCGGTCGTGGCACAGCAGCAGGGTCTCGCCCAGGGGGGCGCCTGTACCCGGGACCAGCTCCGACATGTCCTCCAGCGCTGTCGTCGCGCTCCGGGGAACCGTCGAAATACTCACGGGAACAGTCAACACCCCGAGGCCGTCTGGACGGGCAAAGTACTCTGTTTTTCCTGCTCTCGCGCAATGGAGAGAGGTCGGAACGCTCGTTGGGCGCACGGAACGTGCAGCAGGGTGTCCCAGTACTTATGCTTGGTCCATGAGCGCCGTCGACCTCGATCAGACCGATCACAAGATCATTGAGCTGCTGTCCCAGAACGCCCGGCGGACCATGGCCGATATCGGCGAACGGGTCTCGCTGTCCGCCTCGGCCGTCACCCGGCGGATCGAGCGGCTCGAGCGGTCCGGGGTGATCGCCGGGTACACGGTCGTGGTCGACCATCGCAAGGCCGGGCGCCCTATTCAGGCGTTCACCGAGGTGCGCTACGCGGGGACGGCCGATCTGAAGGAGATCAAGGAGACGGCGATCCAGCTACCCGAGGTGCAGGCAGTGTTCACCACGGCCGGTGACCCCGATGCCCTCGTCTGGTTGCAGGTGCCCGACGTGGAACGCCTGGGCCAGGTGATCGAGCAGCTTCGCCGGCGTGGCAGGGTCACGGGCACCAAGACCCTGATCGTGCTCGATACGTGGTCGCGCCATCGCTCCTTCGAGCCGGACCGCTCGGCGGCCGCCCACCGACCGTGAGCCGCCGCTCCTGAACAAGCCCTCGGCGCCCGCCGCGGCTACGGCACGTCGCCGGCCCTCGGCCGTGACAACGGGTGCCCAATAACTCGACAACATTCCCATGCCTTGGGCGTTTTGAGCGCACCCGCGCCGTACCATTCGAGAGGGAAACCCGGGTGGACCGCACCAGGCGGTCGCAGACCCGGATGCCTGCGCGGGGTTCCGCCACCGAACCGGGGGCCGCGTCGATGTCGGAGGTGGAGCAGCGGCATGTCGTCAGCACCACAGGAGCATCACGAAGGCCCCGACGCGGGTGGGCCGGGCTGGGCCCCGGGCCAGCCGATGGTGCCGGGTGCCGCCCCGACCGACGACCCGGGGCCGGCCGGGCGTGTGCGCCGATGGCACGTTCCGAGGCTGAGCGTTTCGGCGTTGGCCTATCTCATGGGGCCCATCGCCTTTGTGATCATCCTTCTCCTGATGAATTTCAACGTGCTGGCGCGGGAGTCGACGTGGCTCTGGCTCGCCGTCTTCATCGCCAGCCCGTTGGTGAGCCTGGTGTGCAACCGCCTCTATCTCCTCGCCCCGACCCCTCGGCGCCTGCACCTCCGGGTCGCCGCCAGCGCGGCGTCGGTGACCGTGGTCATCTATCTCACCGGCTGGGGCCCGGTCCTGGTGCTTGCATTCGCGTTCTTGGTCCTGGAGAACATCGCGGCGGGCGGATCGCGGGTCTGGCGCACCACAGCCTCCTGGAGCCTCTCCGGCATCGTCGTCGGGCAGGTCGCCATCTGGCAACATTGGGCCCCGTCGTTCCTCTCGACGTCGCGGGCCAATGCCCTGGCCCTGATGGGAGCCGTCGTCCTTCTCTTTGTCATCCGTACGGCGGGTGTGGTGATGGAGCAGAAGGAGAAGGCCGAGAGCTCGATGCGGCTGAGCGAGGACCGGTTCCGCTCGTTGATCCAGAACTCCTCCGATGTGACCATCGTGGTGGACGGGGAGGCGCGCCTCTCATACGTCAGCCCGGGGGTCACCCAATTGCTCGGGTTCGAGCCGAGCGAGCTGGTCGGACGGTCCGCCACCGAGATCGTCCATCCAGATGACCACGAATACGTGAGGGACCGGTTCGCCGCTGTCCCCAGGACGAGCGAGGTCCCGTCGTTGCTCCAGCAGTTCCGCATGCAGAAACGCGACGGCACCTTCCTCAACGTCGAAGCCGTGATCACCGATCAGAGGGATCGGCCCTCCATCGGCGGCTACGTCGCCAACGTGCGCGACATCACCGAACGCAAGGAGTTCGAGGCCCTACTGGCGCACCAGGCCCTGCATGATTCGCTCACCGGGCTGGCCAATCGGGAGCTGACGGTGGACCGCGCCGAGCAGATGCTCCAGCGGGCCCGGCGCGACCAGGGTGCGGTCGCCCTGTGCTTCATCGACCTCGACAACTTCAAAGACACCAATGACTCGCTCGGCCACGAGGCGGGGGACAGGCTCCTGTGTGCGGTGGCCGCGCGCTTGTCGCGCATGCTGCGCTCCAGCGACACCGTAGGGCGCCTCGGGGGGGACGAGTTCGTGATCCTGACCGAGGGTGCTTCCCTGGCGGACGGCCCCCTCCTGGTGGCCGAGCGCATACGGGCAGCCCTCCGCGAGCCCTTTTCGCTCGAGGGCTATGAGGGCCTGCCCATCACGGTGACCGCCAGCGTCGGCATCGCCACGGGTGACCGCCACTCGGCCCAAGAGTTGCTCCGCGACGCCGATGTGGCCCTGTACCGGGCCAAGGCGGTGGGTAAGGACTGCTGCGTGCTGTTCGAGCCCGAGATGCAGTCGGCCGCCGTCGACCGCCTCGCCCTCAAGTCCAACCTCTACTCGGCCCTGGCGAACGGCCAGTTCTTCTTGCTCTACCAGCCCATCTTCGAGCTTGACTCCATGGTGGTGCGCGGGGTCGAGGCGCTCTTGCGTTGGCGGCACCCGACGCGGGGCGTCATCTCGCCCGACGAGTTCATCCCCGTGCTCGAGGAGAACGGCCTGATCCTGGGCGTCGGCGCGTGGGTGCTGCAACAGGCTTGTGCCCAGGCGGCCCGGTGGCACGCTCAGGGCTACCGCGTCCAGATGTCGGTCAACGTCTCAATGCGCCAGATCGCCTCACCCCAGTTGGTCGGCGACGTGATCGACGCCCTGGCGGCCAGCCGTCTCGACCCGGACACCGTGACCCTCGAGGTGACCGAGTCGGTCCTTATGCGCGACGCCGAGGCCACGGTGGCGCACCTGTGCCGGATCAAGGAGCTGGGCGTCAAGGTCGCCATCGACGACTTCGGATCGGGGCAGTCCTCGCTGACCTACCTGCGACGGTTCCCCATCGACGAGTTGAAGATCGACCGCTCCTTCATCGGGGCCATCGACGGCTCGCGCGAGTCGACGGCCCTCCTGCACACCTTGGTCGAGCTGGGCCGGACCCTGGGTCTGTCGATCGTGGCCGAGGGCATCGAGACCTGCAACCAGCTCGAGGGGCTGCGCAGCGAGCACTGCACCTACGGCCAGGGCTTCATATTCGCCCGCCCGATGACCTCGCACGCGGTGGAGCCCTACCTGTTCAAGGAGGCCACCGGATCCGCGCAGGTGACGCCGCAACTCCCCGCTCCACGCGCCGTCGGCGCTATCGGCTGAGCAAACCGAGCCGGCGTGGCCGTCACCACGCCGACGCCGTCAGGTCGCCGGTATCACCGACTGGGCGTCGAGCATGTCGGCCATGACGGCGCGGATGAACGTGTCGGCGTCGTCGGTCATGCCACCGGCCACCCCGCCGTAGATCGCCCCCGATTTCGGCGCCTCCGCGGCGTGCTCCTTGGCGTAGTCCACCGCGTCGGACAGATCGGCGGCAAAGGTCGCGGCCACATCGGGCTGTGTCTGCGGCCGGGTGACGGCCATGTGCAGGCCGTTGGGGTACTGCTGCCCGTTGAACCTCCACCCGCGGGTCCGCATGAAGTCGTTCACGTGGTAGACGTCGAACGCGTCGGACGTGAAGGAGAAGAGGAAGGTGGGGTGGCCCATCATCTTGAGCTCCGGGTGGCTGCGTACGGCATCCTGCATGGCAAACGACGTCTCGAAAATCTGCGCGGCGTAGCCCAGGTAGCCCTGGTGGCCGAGCTGCACCATGGCGGCCCAGGTGGCGGCGATCAGCCCCCCGGACCGTGAGCCCTCCATGCCCGGCGAGGTGTACTTCCCCCCGCTCCAGTCGGTCAGGTAGAAGTACTGGGCGTTGCGCAGCTCCTTGGAGCGGAAGCTGAGCACCGACGAGCCCTTGAATGCGTACCCGTACTTGTGCGTGTCGGCGGAGATCGACGTCACCCCGGGGATCCGGTAGTCGAACACGGGGATGTCGTACCCGAGCTCTTGGCCGAAGGGGAGGATGAAGCCGCCCAGGCAGCCGTCGACGTGGAGGCCTATGCCGCGGGCGAGGGCGATGTCGGACAGGTCGTCGATGGGATCGACCGTGCCGTAGCCGTAGTTGCAGGCCGAGCCGATCAGCGCGACCGTCTGATCGTCGACGTTGTCCCGGACCCAGTCGACGTCCACCTGCGTCGTCACCGGGTCGACCGGGGCGCGCCGCAACTCCACGCCGAAGAGGTGGCAGGCCTTGTCGAACGCCGGGTGCGCGGTCTCGGGCTTGATCACGTTCGGGTGGGTGACGCCCCGGGTCTGGGCCGCGTGCTCGCGATAGGCGAGGATCGCGTGCAAGATGCTTCCCGTTCCCCCGGTGGTGACCAACCCGCACGGGTCGTCTCCCGCGGCCGTTGCGGCTTCGCCGTGGTGCAGCCCCAGGGTCATGGAGATGATCTCGGCCTCGAACTTGGTGGCGCTGGGGCACATGTCGCGCTGGAGGACGTTCACGTGGGCGAAGAGGCCGAACGCTTCGTTCATGAAGTGATAGTGGTCGTGATCACCGCAGTACATGGTTCCCGAGCACTTGCCCGTCTCCCAGAACGCGTCCTCCTCGACCGCCATGGTGCGCAGCTGGGACAGGACCTCCTCGCGGGGCAGGCCCACCTCGGGCAGGTTCCGATGGATCTCGAAGCGGTCGGCGTAGGGGTAGGTGCTCATGGACCTCGTGTCCTCCATTATCGCAGGATCAGTTCGGCCCGCACCGGGCGATGATCGGAGCCTGCGGCGGGGAGTACCGACGCCTTACCGACCCTCACATCGCCGCGGACCAGTATGTGGTCGATCTGGCTGTGGGGGTTCCAGGCCGGCCAGGTGCGCCCTTTTACCGCGCGGTGCCAGCCGCGCAGGAAAGCCCGTACCGGCGGACCCCAGAGGTTCATGTCGCCGAGCAGCACGGCGTCGGGTCTCGCCGCGGTGCGCAACAACGAGTAGAGCGTGCCGTAGTGGAGGTGCGACCCGTATTGCAGGTGCGACATGTGGGTGCCCACAACGGAGAGAGGTCTGCCCTCTGCCGTGATGTCCACCACGATGGCCGCGCGGCGCACCCGGTCTCGTCGGAGCGAGGGGAGGTGCAGTATCTGCGACCCCTCCACCACGAGATCGTCCCGGGGCCGCGTCAGGACCGCGATCCCCCAAGTCCCCGGCTGGGCGCGCCGATAGCGTTCCGACGCCAACTCGCGTGCGGGAAGAGGGCGCACGCTCGATACGTAGAGCGCCCGGTTCTCGGCGCGAAAGCCCAGGCGGGGGAGCCAGCTCGCGGTAGCGTCAGGATGGGGGCGAGCCAGCCGCCCGTTGGCGAGAGGGCACGTCACCACCTGGTACCCGAGAGCGGCGGCGATCCGTTCGGCCTGCCCCGTCCCCGGACCGTCGGCATCGTTGGTCCAGGACTCTTCGAGCACGAGGACGTCGGCCTCGAACGTCGCGCACACGGCGATGGGATCAAACGGCCGCCCCCACCCGTCCACCCCGGCATGCATGTTGAAGTTGGCAACGGTCAGCACGGTTCGGGCAGACGATAGGCCACCGGTACCATCGCGTGCGTGCCGGTCCGAGCCACGAACGTCCTCGCCGAGCGGCTCCGGGCCTTCACGACGACGATCTTCTCGGAAATGTCCGAGCTGGCACTGGCCACCGGATCCCTCAACCTGGGTCAGGGATTTCCCGACACCGACGGTCCGGCCGAGCTGGCTCGGGTGGCGACCGCGGCCATCGCCGCCGGGCGCAACCAGTACCCCCCGAGTCAGGGCGTGCCCGAGCTGCGGGCCGCCGTGGCGGCGCACCAGGCGTCCTGGTACGGCCTCGAGTTCTCCCCCGAGGACGAGGTAGTGGTGACCACCGGTGCCACCGAGGCCATCGCCGCCGCGTTCCTCGCGCTCTGCAATCCGGGCGACGAGGTGGTGATGTTCGAACCGTCGTACGACTCGTACGCCGCCTGCGCGTCGATAGCGGGGGCGGTCCCGCGCCTGGTCCGCCTCCACGCACCCGACTGGGCGTTCGACGCCGACGAACTGGCCGCGGCCATCGGCCCCCGTACCCGCCTGCTCCTGCTCAACACGCCCCACAACCCGACCGGAAAGGTGTTCGGCCGCCACGAGCTCGCACAGATAGCCGAACTGTGCTGCGAACGTGACATCCTGGCCGTGACCGACGAGGTCTACGAGCACCTCGTGTTCGACGGCGCCCACGTTCCCCTGGCCACCTTGCCCGGTATGGCGGAGCGGACCGTCTCCATCTCCTCAGGCGGTAAGACATTCTCCTTCACCGGCTGGAAGGTGGGCTGGGTGAGCGGTCCGGCCCCACTGGTGGCTGCGGTGAGGGCGGCCAAGCAGTTCCTCACCTACACCTCCGGCGCTCCCTTCCAGCTGGCCATCGCCCGCGGGCTCGCCCTCGAGCCGGCCGTGATCAACGGCTTCGGCGCGGAGTTGCGGGCCAAGCGCGACCTGTTCTGCGACGGGTTGCGCACGCTCGGTTTCACGGTGCACCGTCCAGCGGCGACCTACTTCGCCACCACCGACATCGAGGCCATGGCCCCCGGCATGGACGCGCACGCCTTCTGCCGCGCCCTGCCGCAACGCTGCGGTGTGGTGGCGATCCCCAGCTCGGTCTTCTACGATCCCGGCGACCCGGTGGCGGGGAGGACCCTCGTCCGCTGGGCTTTCTGCAAGCGCACGGAGGTCTTGGAAGAGGCCCTGGCCCGACTCGCCGCGTGGGGGTGATGCCAAGACACCATGTCCTCGCTCGCCGACGCCGCCATGGCCGCCACTAATATGAGGCACCATGTCGGTCTCCCTCACCTGGGTTGATGCATTCACGGACACGCCGTTCGCAGGTAATCCGGCGGGCGTCTGCCTGCTCGACGAGTCCCTGCCCGTCTCGACCATGCAGTCCCTCGCCGCCGAGTTGGGCATCGCCGAGACGGCGTTCGTGACCCCCTCGGCGCGGCCCGGCACCTTCGACCTGCGCTGGTTCTCCCCCCTGGTCGAGATCGACCTGTGCGGGCACGCCACCCTCGCCTCCGCCCATGCCCTGCGCTCCCACGGTGTCATCGACGGCGCCACACCAGTCACCTTCGATACCAGGAGCGGTGCGCTGCGGGCCGCCTTCGCGGGCGATCTCATCGAGCTCGACTTCCCGGCCGACAGCATGGCGGAAGCCCCCCTCCCCGAGGCACTCGCGGGCGAATGGGATGCGGGCGTGGTCCTCGGCGCCGGCACCACCTCCTTCTTCGCCGTGGTGGTCCTGCGCAGCGAATCGGCGGTGCGCCAGTACCGCCCCGATCTCGCCGCCATCGCAGCCACCGGCCACAAGGCGCTGCTCGTCACCGCCGCCGCCGACCCCGGATCCGGGGCCGACTATGTCTTGCGGGTCTTCGGGCCGAATGTGGGCATCGACGAGGACCCGGCCACCGGGTCGGCGCAGTGCGTGGCGGGCCCCTACTGGTCGACCGTCCTCGGACGGCGCGAGTTGGTGGCGCGCCAGCTCTCGCCCCGCGGTGCGGTGCTTTACGTGCGCCCCGACGGCGACCGGGTGCATATCGGGGGGAATGCCATCACGGTGTTCACGGGTGACCTGTGCCTAGGGTGAGCCGCATGGCCGCGCCGTCCCTGCAGGTCCGGGCTCTCGTGGCCGAGCATCGACCCACCTCTCGCAGGGAGGTCGAGGCCAAGGCCCGCTTTTTGGCCGAGCTGGACAACCTCGTCGACCCCTATGACGAGCACGCCGACCCCACCCACGTCACGGCCTCGGCCATCGTCGTGGGCACGCGGGGAACGGTCCTCCACCTGCACAAGCGTCTCGCCCGCTGGATGCAGCCCGGGGGGCACATCGATCCCGGCGAGGAGCCACCCGATGCCGCCCTGCGGGAAGCCGTCGAGGAGCTCGGACTCGACGTGGCGCATCCTCGTGGGGGCCCCCGTCTGATCCACCTCGACGTCCATGAGGCGGCCCTGGGCCATACCCACCTCGACCTGCGCTATGTCCTCCTCGGGTCGGCGGACGACCCGCACCCGCCCCCCGGCGAGAGTCCCGAGGCGCGCTGGTTCGAGTGGGGGGAGGCGGCCGCGATAGCGGACGATGCCCTCGCCCCCGCGTTGCCGATCGCCCGCGCGGAGTGGGACGCGTCGGCGGCGGGTGCCGGCGAGTGAGGGACCGGTCGACGGGCGGCGTGGGCATGGGGGCCGGGGGGCATGGTGACCGCCGATGAGTGACGGCACGCTGGACCGGCTGCTGGTCGTCCAGGACCTGGACACGTTGATCACCCAGCTGACCCACCGGCGGGCCGCGTTGGCCGAGCGGGTCGGGTTGGACGCGCTCGACGTCGAGTTGGGCGCGCTGGCGGCGGAGGAGGCGGCCCTGATGGCACGCCGTCGTGACCTGGTGGCGACGCAGAAGGACCTCGAGGCGCAGATCGCCGTGGCCGACGAACGCCGTACCGGCATCGAACAGCGCATGTACGCCGCCCGGGGCTCCTCCACCCGTGACCTCCAAGCCATGGACGAGGAGGTCCGGCACCTCAGCCAGCGCCGGAGAGAGCTCGAAGACGAGGAACTGGTGGCCATGGTCGACCAGGAGCCGATCGACGCGGCGCTGGCTGCGCTGGCGGGCAGGAAGGCGCCGATTGAGGAGAAGGCGAACATCCTGCGCGAGGAGGTCGCGCAGGGTCAGGCCGAGATCGATGGCGAGCTGGAGGCCGCACAGGCGGCGCGGGCCGGCGAGGCGGCGCAGCTCCCGCCCGCGCTGTCGGAGCGGTACGAAGTGCTGCGGGCCCGCCTCAAGGGCACGGGGGCGGCACGACTGGTCGGCCACCGCTGCAGCGGCTGTCATCTGGAGCTGTCCCCGGTGGAGGTCGACCGCATCCGTGCCATGTCCCCCGACACCGTGGTCACCTGCGACCAGTGCGGGCGCATTCTGGTCCCGACCTGACACCGGGAGGGCCGGCATGCTGATCCTGGTCAGGCACGGGGAGTCGTCGGCCAACGCGCAGGCTCTGCTCGTGGGCCGTACCGACGTCGAGCTGACCGGGAAGGGGCGGGCGCAGGCCGCCTCGGTGCGCCAGCTCGTGTACGGGCCGGTCCACTCGCTGCGCACCAGCCCCCTGCGGCGGGCGCGGGACTCCGCGGCAGCCCTCGACCTGGGCATCCCGGCCGTGGTGGATGCGCGGTGGATCGAGGTCGACTACGGCGAGTACGACTGCCAACCCCTGCGCGACGTCCCGGCCGGTGTGTGGCGCGAGTGGCGGCGCAACCCCGACTTCCGCCCGCCCGGTGGCGAGACGCTGGCCGAGGTCGAGGCCAGGGTCGCCGCCGCCTGTGACGAACTCTTCGCGGACGACGGTGCGGGGGCCAGGGCGACCGCCGGCGACGTGGTGGTCGTGAGTCATGTCACGCCGATAAAGGCGGCGGTGGCCTGGGCTCTCGGAGTGGGGGTCGAGCTCTCCTGGCGGCTCCATCTGCAGACGGCGTCGGTGACCCGCATCGGGTGGGGCAACGATGTCCCGGTCCTCCATGGATTCGACGAGGTGGCGCCCGAGCGCCATGACACGTCACAATCACGCCATGTCTGAATCGCCGGGGACCGAATCCGCCGGGGCTGTCTCCTCGCCCACGCTGGCGGCGCTGCGGCCGGCCGCCGACTCGTCCGAGCCTCCGGTGCATCAACGCACCATCGACATGCAGGTGTTCGATCGGGACGGCCATCTCGTTGTCATCGGCACCCTGCACGATCAGCGCCCGTGGGCATCGGGCGAGTTCGGGCCCCGCAGCGTGCACCGCATGGAGTTGGGGATTGTGGTGCGACGATCCGACCTGGTGATCGTCGATGCGCAGGCCACCATGCACACCTTCCCGCACGCCGAATGTCCCAACATCGAAGGATCCTTCTCCGACCTGGTCGGGCTGTCGATCTCCCGTGGCTACACCAACGCCGTGCAGAAGCGCTTCGGGCGTGAACGCGGCTGCAGCCATCTGGAGTTCTTGGCCCGGTCCCTGGGCCCGGTCGTGATCCAGGCCCTCAGCGCCTTGATGGCCCGCCGGCTCGAGAACGGCGGGGATGAGGGCGGGGTCCGTGACGAGAGCGGACTGCAGTGGCTGACCAACACCTGCCACCTCTGGGCCGAGGGCGGCATCGGGGAGCAGAAAGTGGCGGCGGGATGGCGCCCGGCCAAGGAGACCTACCCGGCCCCGTCGCTGGTCGAGATCCGCCGCAAGGCAGAGCGGCGCGGGGAATAACGCGGCGGCCCCTCGGCTGATTCCGCTACCGGGGTCGACGTCCCACTCGGCTCGGGCGCAATTTTCGTCGATCGGCGGGGACGCCTCTCTACGGTGTGACTACCACTACCCGGCACACGCCAGATAGCCCCCTTGTGGCCAGGTGCGCCGACGTGCGACAACGGAGTGGCATGGTCGGCACGGGCGGAGGGGCTACGGGGGAGCTGCGCTGAGGTGGGGGACGTCCTGCGGCTCTCCTGGTGGCGGTTCCGGATCACCTTCGGTCGCCGTTGGTCCGGTTACCTGGCCGTCGTGTTGCTGGTGGGCCTGGTGGGCGGGCTCTCCATGGGCGCCGTGGCCGGCGCCCGGCGGACGCAGTCGTCATTCCCCGTCTATTTGGCCAGCACCAACCCCTCAGACGTGCAGTTCTTCACCGAGTTCGCCCCCAGCACGAACATCGGGTACTCGGCGCGTGTCGACCGCGCCATCGCCCGGGTGCCCTATGTGAAGAGATCGGTCGTCGTCGTCGGATTCGACGGCACCTTGCAGCCACTCCGGCCGCTCCCCAAGGACGCGGTGCCCGGGGAGGCGCCACCGTCGTTCGAGGGGAGCCTCAACGGGGAGTACGGCACGGTGGACAAGGTGACGCTGCTGCGGGGCCGGCTGGCCGATCCCCGGCGCCTTGACGAATTCGTCGTCTCCGCCAGCGGGGCCCAGGAGTACGGCCTGCACGTCGGCTCCACCCTGCCGCTGGGCTTCTTCACCGACCAGCAGGCGAGTTCGCCGACCTTCTCCGGCTACCCCACCGACAAGCCCCACTTCTCCATCGACATGAAGCTGGTCGGCATCATCGAGGCGAGCCAGCAGGTGGTGCAGGACGACGACGCCGCGCTGGGTGACCAGCTCGCCGTGATCACGCCGGCCCTGACCCGCCGGCTGGCCACCTGCTGCGCCTTTTACACCTACGTGGCCCTGCAGATCGACGACGCCGCCCGGCACGAGGCGGCAGTGAGCGCCGCGGTGGACAAGATCGTGCCGAGCACGCCCCTCGGCCAGAGTGGGGGCGGCCAGACCGACGCCGCCGCAGTGGCAGAGGCGGAGCGGGTCATCCGGCCTGAATCGATCGCCTTCGCGGTGTTCGGGCTCGTGGCCGCGCTCGCCGCGCTGCTGATCTGCGGCCAGGTGGTCGCCCGCCTGGTGCGGCGCAACGCCGAAGACGGCGAGGTGCTGCGGGCACTGGGCGCCGGGCCCCTCATGACCGCGTCCGACGGGCTCATCGGGATCCTCGGCGCCCTGGCCGCCGGGGTGGTGCTGGCGATGGCGGTGGCGGTCGGGTTGTCGCCGCTGGCGCCCATCGGCGCCGTACGGCCCGTCTATCCGGATCCCGGTGTGGCCTTCGACTGGACGGTGCTCGGGTGCGGTGCCGCGCTCTTGGTCGTGGTGCTCGGTGCCACAGCGGTCGTGATGGCTTACCGGGTTTCGCCGCACCGCGCCGCGTCGGCGCGCCGTGCTCGTGTGGCGCCCGAGTCGCGCCTGGGCAAGGCCGCCTCCGCTTCGGGCCTGTCCCCTGCCGCGACCACGGGGATCCGTTCCGCCCTGGGGGGTGGCACCGCGCGCGACGCGGCGCCGGTGCGCTCCGCCGTGCTCGGCGCGGTGCTGGCCGTCGTCGTGGTGGTCGCCTCCTTCACCTTCGGGACCAGCCTGAACTCCTTGGTCTCCCAGCCAGAGCTGTACGGGTGGAACTGGAACTACGCGCTGCTGGCGGGCTTCTCGGCCGCCGAGGACCTACCGGCCGCCCAGACGGCCGCGCTGCTGCAACACGACCCTGACGTGGGCCACTGGAGCGGCGTGTCCTTCGAGAGCGCGGAGCTCGACGGGCAGTCGGTACCCGTCCTGGCCGAGCGCCCCGATGCCGCCGTCGGACCGACGCTCCTCTCGGGTCACGGCCTCGAGTCGGACCGCCAGGTGGTGCTGGGGCCGGCCACCCTGGCCGCCCTGCACACGCACATCGGCGACACGGTGCTGGCCGACACGGGAGAGAAGTCCAGGGTCCGGCTGCGCGTCGTGGGGACGGCGACGCTCCCCACCATCGGCAGCTCCGGGGATCCCCAGCTCCAAATGGGCACGGGTGCCGTGCTGGCCACCTCCCTGTTTCCCGCCGCCGCACTGAACCAGCAGGGGAGCCCGATCCCGGGCCCGAACGCGGTGTTCATCTCCGTGCGCCGCGGGGTGAGCCCCGCGGCCGCGCTGCGCTCCCTCAATCGGGTCGACGGGGTACTGAGCCATCCCTCGGGCGGGGAGGCACCGGCCAGCGGGGTGGTGTCCGTCCTCCGCCCGGCCGAGATCGCCGATTACCGCGCCGTCGGGGCGACCCCCTCGATCCTGGCCGGGATCCTGGCCGCTGGGGCCATGGGGGGGTTGGGGCTCACTCTGGTCGCCTCGGTCCGGCGCCGGCGACGGGAGTTCGCGCTGCTCAAGGCTCTCGGCTTCACCCAGCGGCAGTTGGCGGCCACGGTAGCCTGGCAGTCCTCGGTGTCCGCCGTCATCGGGGTCATCTTGGGCGTGCCGCTCGGCATCGCCCTCGGGCGTTGGCTCTGGACCTTGTTCGCCCGGGGGATCTACGCCGTCCCCGAGCCCTCCGTGCCGGTACTGACCGTGGTGCTCGTGGCGCTCGGGGCGCTCACCTTCGCCAACCTGGTGGCCACATTCCCCGGGCGCATCGCCGCCCGCACCCCCACGGCGCTCTTGTTGCGGGCGGAGTGACCGCAGCGCACCACGTCCGTGGCGCCTCATCCGTCACCGCCCCCGAGGGCGGGCCCGGGTCAGGAGAAGACGGCGGGGACGTAGGTCTGGTCTTCGATAGGCGGACGTACGTAGCCGGTGCCGGCGGGACGGGGCGTCAGGTCACCGGGAGTCGGCGGGTCGTGGTCGGCGTAGGGGATGATGCTCAACAAGTGCGCGATGCAGTTGAGGCGGGCCACCCGCTTGTCATCGGACGGGACCACGAACCACGGTGACTGCTTGGTGTCGGTGTAGGTGAACATCTCGTCCTTGGCTTGCGAGTACTCGACCCAGCGCAGGCGAGCCTCCAGGTCCATCGGTGACAGCTTCCAGCGCCGGGTCGGATCGGCCAGGCGCGACTGGAGCCGGCGCTCCTGCTCCTCGTCGCTGACCGAGAACCAGTACTTGACGAGTTGGATGCCCGATCGGATCAACATCCTTTCGAACTCCGGGCACGAGCGCAGGAACTCCTGGAGCTCCTCCGCGGTGCAGAACCCCATCACCCGCTCCACCCCGGCCCGGTTGTACCAGGAGCGGTCGAAGAGGACGATCTGGCCGGCCGACGGGAGGTTGGCCACGTAGCGCTGGAAGTACCACTGGGTCCGTTCCTGCTCGTTGGGTGCCGCCAGCGCCACGACCTTGCACACCCGTGGGTTCATGCGCTCGGTGATGCGCTTGATCGCCCCTCCCTTGCCTGCTGCGTCCCGACCCTCGAACAGGACGACGATGCGCGCGCCCGTCGTCTGCACCCAGTGCTGGACCTTGGCCAATTCGACCTGGAGCCGCTCCAGTTCCGCCTGGTACTCCTTGGAATTCATGCCGCCAGTGTGGTCGTCGCCCCCGGAGAGGGCAAGCGGGCCAGCCGGTATTAGGGGACGACGCGTCCGCCTTCGAGCGTGACGACGGCATCGCACCGCGCGGCCTCGCTGGCCCGGTGCGTGATGAGCAGCACGCTGCGCTCTCCCGCCGCCGCCAGCACGTCACCGAGCAGCTGGTCGGCCAGCGCGGCATCGAGGCCGGCCGTGGGCTCGTCGAGTACCAGCACCGCACCGCCGGCGAGGAGGGCACGGGCCACGGCCAACCGTCGCCGCTCGCCACCCGAGACGGTGACTCCCTCGTTGCCCACGGGCGTCTCGAGCCGGGAGGGAAGTGTCGCCACCCACCTGCTCAGCTGGGCCGCGTCGAGGGCCGCCTCCACCTCGAGATCGGTGGCCTCGGGGCGCCCCAGCGTCACGTTGGAGCGCACGGTTCCTGCGAAGAGCTGGGCCTTCTGGTCGACCAGCGCGCACGCCCCGCGGACATCGGACTGGGAGAGGCGGGACACGGGGACGTTGCCCACGGTGAGCACCCCCTCCTCGAGGGGCCAGAACCGTAGGAGTGCGCTGACCAGGCTCGACTTGCCGGCGCCGCTCGAACCGGTGACCGCGATGTGCGCTCCCGGCTCCACCGCCAATGTGACATCGTCGAAGGCCCGGGGCCGGTCGGGCGCGTAGCGCAGGGAGGCGTGCGAGAAGGAGATGTCGGGTACGCCGCCGAGGAGGTGGTCGGGATCGACCGGATCGGTCACCGGGACGGGCACGGCCTCGAGGTCGATCAGCCTTCGTGCCGCCGCACTGACGGCCCGGGCGCGGGCGGCCGCCTGAGCGATACCGGGAATCGGTTCGAATGTGCCGAGCGCGGCCAGGGGCAGGACGGCCACCATGACCGGATTCAGGTGGTGGGCGTGCACGGCGCTCACCGCCACCGCCAGGATGGCCACGAGGGCAGCACCCAGGCACGCCTGCGTGCACAACGTGGCGAGGGCGTTGGCCCGGGCGTGCCGCCGATCGAGGGCATCGACCCGTGCGCTGAGCGCCTCGATGCGGTCGAGCACGGCGACGTCCGCCCCGAAGGCGAGCAGGTCGGGCGCGCCGTGGATGGCGTCCACGACCTGGGCCGAGAGTGCGCCGCCCAGCGCGGCCGCCTCATCCCCTGCGGCCCCCCTCCAGGCCAGGAAGGGGGGCACGGTGCAGGCGATCGCCAGGGGGACGCCGAGGGCGACGGCGCCCACCGGGAGGATCACGCCCGTCACCACCAGCCCGAGCACGGCCGACCCGAGGGCGATGGCCAGGGGCAGCAGCGTGCGCAGGTACAGGTCTGCGAGCGTGTCGACGTCGTCGATGGCCCGAGTCAGCAGGTCACCGCTGCGCCAACCCGCCAGCGCCGCCGGGACCCGCGGGGTGAGGCAGTCGTACAGCCACACCCTCCAGCGCGCCAGTGCCCGCAGGGTCGCATCGTGGCCGACCAGGCGTTCGGCGTAGCGCAGCGGCCCGCGCAAGAACGCCAGGACCTCCACGCCCGCCAGTATCCCGACGAGCGCATCGAGCCCGGGTCGGGACGCCGCCCGTCCGACGACGTAGCCCGAGCCGGCCAGCAGCCCGATGGTGGCCGCCGCCGAGGCGAGTCCGAGCAGGCCCGACGCGGCCAGCCGCCCGTAGGGCGTTCCCGGCTCGGCCAGCACGCGCCGGATCGTCCTCACGGGATTACCGCCGTCAGCGGCGAGGTCGCCACCTCGCACACGACGTCGAAGTGGGGGAGCAGGAGCGGTTGGTGGGCCGCCACGATCACGGTGCGGCCAGCCAGCCAGGGCTCGATCGCTCCGGCGATCCGGATGATGGCGGGGGGATCGAGCGACGCGGTCGGCTCGTCGAGCAACAGGATCGGGGCCGGGCACAAAAGGGCGCGGGCCAGCGCCACGCGTTGGCGCTCTCCCGCGCTGAGGGTCAGCCCGTCCTGTCCGAGCGGGGTCTCCAGGCCACGGGGCAGATGGGCCACGAGACCGTCGAGCCCGACGGCCTCGCAGACGGCGAGCAGCGCCTCGTTGGTGGCCGCGCCGGCACCGAGGCGCAGGTTCTCGGCCATCGATGCGGTGAACAGATACGGACGCTGGGGTACCCAGGAGAAGTGGGCCCGCCACGCCTGCGCCGGGACCTCCGACGCCTCCCGGGCATCGATCGTCATGGTCCCGGCGGCGCGGGGTGCGAACCCGAGGAGGGCGTCGAACACGGAGGACTTGCCCGCTCCCGAGGGACCGACCAGCGCGATCCGCGAACCGGGCGACGCGTGCAGGGTGAAGGCGCTCAGCGCGGGCGCGGCGCGGTCGTCGTACTCGACGCGGAGTCCCTCAATGCGCAGATCCACGGGGTGTCGTGGCTCTGGGGCCGACCCGGCTCTCGACTCGGCCGGCGCGTCCTGCCCGGTCGGCCCGTCCGGCTCGACCGGCGCGTCAGGCGCGAGGGCCAGGACCTCGAGCACCCGGGTCGCCGCGGCCTGCCCTTCGGTGCTGGCGTGGAACTCGGCCCCGGCGCGGCGGAGCGGGATGAAGATTTCCGGGGCCACCAGGAGCACGGCCAGCGCGGTGTGGAGGCTGAGCTCCCCCCACAACAGGCGCAGGCCCAGGACCATGGCGACCAGGCCGACGCCGAATCCGGCGATGAGGTCCATGGCGAGGGCGGAGAGGAACGCCACGCGCAGCGTCCGCATGGTGGCGACGCGCACCCCTTCGCTGGATTCGATGACCTCACGGCGGCCGTACCCGTCGCGTCCGAAGGCCCGCAGGGTGGGCAGTCCCTCAATGAGTTGGAGGAACCGCCCGGCCAGCGAGCCGAGGCGGCGCCACTGCCGCGCCGTGCGGCGGTTCGCCTCCCGCCCGAAGTAGATCATGGTCACCGGGACGGCGAGCACGAGGGCCACGACGACGACCAGCGAGAGCCAGTCCTGCGTGGCCACCCAGATCAAAAGGACCAGCGGCACCACCGCGGCCATGGCCGCCTGGGGGAGGTAGCGGGCGAAATAGGTGTGGAGCGAACGCAACCCGCGCGTGGCCGTGAGAGAGAGCTCACCGGGGCGCTCCCCGGCCAGCCAGGCGGGCCCGAGGGCGAGCACGTGGCGCAGGAGCTGTCCCCGCAGTACGGCGACGACCGACTCGGCGCTGCGGCGCGCCAGGTGCTCGCCGAGCAGGGTGAGGACGGCCCGGGCGACCACGGCCAGCGCGACGGTGATGAGCTCGGGACCGACCGCCGCCAGCGCACTGTGATGCAGGATGGAACGGTCGATGGCGGTGGCCAGGGCCACGGCCTGGACGACGATCGAGACGGCGATCAGCGCGCCGACGACCAGGGCTCCCGCCGTGGCCGATCGGATCGCCGGCACGCGCTCCGCCAGTTCGGGCGGGACGAGATGCGGGCGACCGGCGCGGGGAGGGCTCACAGGGAGAACGACGTGTGCACAATGTGGACGGTCTGGCCGATCAGGCTTTCAGAGAGGGCGGAGAGGGCGATTGCTGCATCATCGCAGGTGGCAGCCGTCCGGGTCCCGTCGGGCAGGTCAGCCACAATGGCGGTGCGGGCCGGCCGCAGGGGATCGGCGGCGTCGTAGGTCACGGTGAACGAGGCCACGACGGCGGGGCCACCGGGACTGTCGGGAGGCGCCACGGGCCGGCTGGGGGTGTCGATCTCCGGCGATCCGGCCAGGTCGGCCACGAACGACCCCGCGTCGGGGGGCGAGGCGGACCACACGGCCAGGCCCGGCTTGGAGAGCATCCCCGACACCGTGGTGATAAGACCCTGTTCGGACGGCGTGGACCGGAGCAGCGCGGCCACGGTCGCGGTCGAGTTCAGGACGAAGTTGTTGAAGGGCCCTCCGGCGAAGGACATGCCGCCGGTGACGGTCGGGGTCCCGTCGGGGTCCAGGCCCAGCTCCCGCTGCTGCACCCGGACCGCCGCCGGGAAGCACGAATAGACCTCGGCGATGGACAGCTCGGCCAGGGGCCGGCCCAGGCGTGCCGCGGCGGTGCGGCCCAGCGCCCCCATGGCGGGCCAGGCGTGCATCTCCCGCCGGGCCGTCAACGTGACCGCCTCGGACACGTGCAGGGCCACGTGGGGGAAGATCCACCGGTCCGTGGGCACGCCGGCGGCCTGCGCCCGCTCGGCCGAGCAGAACAACAGCGCGGCGGCCTGGTCGACCGTCCACTGGCTGACGTGCCACTTGTTGTACGGAAAGGCCAGCGGGCGGTTCTTGGGCCCGGGGGTAGCGATGTCGGCCGCCGAGCGGGGGCGCGGGAATGCGGCGAGAGGGTTGTGCTGCGCCACCTGGTTGAAGCGGGCCCAGAGCGCCGCCACGTCCTGGCGGTGTGCCGCGATTCCCTGCCGTTCGTGGTGGGCCAGCGCGTTCTCAATGAGGGCGTACTGCTGCACCGGCGGCCAGACAATGCCGGCCGAGATCTCGATCGGCGCCACGAAGTCCGGTGGGCGCGTCGCCGTGACGTCGGGTGGACGGGACTCCATGTCGACCTCTTCGCCCCCCTCGCGCTCCCATGCCCTGGCCTCGCCTCCGACCACCAGGATCACCTCGGCCTCGCCACGCCCGATGGCCAGGAGGGCCTCGTTGATGACCTCTTGTTGCGAGACGCCGAGCTCGTAGCGGTACGTCCGGGCCCCTTCGGCCCCGATAGTGGCCGCGATGGTCCGGGCCGGATCGGTCAGCGACCAGGTTCCCTGGGGCAGCGCCACCCGGTCCACCTCCCGGAGCAGGGACGGCCGGCCGGAATCATCGGCGGCCGCCAGGACCGCCTCGAGCATCAGGTCGGTGACGGGCACGCTCGAAGAAGCCGTGGCGACGCCGACCAGGACGGGTGTGCGCGCAGTGGGGTCGTGACGGGGAGGACTCACGAGTGGCGATGCTACGGTCCGGCCATGGCGAAGAGCGATACGGCCCGGTGGGAGGCCGCCCTGGAGGGGTTCACCAAGGAGTCCTTCGAGGCGGACGGCAAGCGGCGGGAGGTCTACCGGGCCGGCCACGGGCCCGCCGTCGTCATCATCAGTGAAATGCCCGGCATCACCCCGCTGGTGGCCGAATTCGGGAGGAAGGTCGTCGCCGCCGGTTGCACGGCGGTGATGCCCCATATCTTCGGCGATCCGGGTCGACCGGTCTCGATTGGGTACACGGTCCAGTCGTTCGGTCCGGCCTGCGTCTCCCGGGAGTTCGCCGCGTTCGCCCTGAAGAAGACCAGTCCGATCACGGTCTGGCTGCGCAAGCTGGCGGCCGCGGAGCACGAGCGTTGTGGTGGGCCCGGAGTCGGCGTCGTCGGCATGTGCTTCACCGGCGGCTTCGCGCTGGCCATGATGGTCGACGACATCGTGCTGGCGCCCGTGCTCAGCCAACCGTCACTCCCTCTCCCGCTGACCAAGAAGCACAAGGCGGACGTGGGCATTTCCGATGCCGACCTGGCCCGGGTCAAGGAGCGGACGGCCCAGGGAGCCTGTCTCCTCGGGCTGCGGTTCAGCAACGACCCCTTCTGTTTCGAGGAGCGTTTCGCCACCTTGCGGCGTGAGCTCGGGGATGCCTTCATCGCCGTCGAGATCGACTCGTCACCGGGCAACCCGCACGGTCACCCCAAGAGCGCGCACTCGGTGTTGACGGAACACCTGCAGGACCAAGAGGGCACGCCGACCCGGGCCGCGCTGGACCAGACGTTGACGTTCTTTCGGGAGAAGCTCGGGGTGGGAACGGGACCGGGGCCGCGTCCGGGCGAGTAGCTGCTATTCGCTGCGCAGCAGCTGTGCCGTGGGGGTGCGCGCCGCGATGCGACCCGGAACGGCCGCCACCAGATTGGCCACGATCAGAGCCCCCACGCCTATCAGGACGACGGACGCCGTGGGGATGGTGGGGTCGGGCACGGCATTGATCTGGTGCACGAAGAGATCCCATAGGAACCGACCGAGCGCGAGGCCCAGCGGTATGCCGATGATGCAGCCGATGCCGACGGCGATGCTGGCCTGCCAGGCGATGGCCGAGGCCAGTTGCCGCTTGGTGAAGCCGAGAGACTTGAGGAGCGCCAGGTCGGTCCGCCGCCGCCGCACCGAGCTGACGAGTGTCAGCCCCAGGGCGATCACCGCGCCGGCGGCCAGAGCGACGCCGAGGAGGGTCGGGGTGGTGCCCAGGGTGCGGTAGTTGAGGATCTCCGCCGGGCGTTCCACACCCTCGACGAATCCCCCATCGCCTTGGATCTGCGGGTTCTTGCGGACGATCGACTGCAACGACGCGGTCGCTCTCGCCTGGTTCGCTCCCTTCTTGAAGCGGACCAGGACGGCGTTGGGTCCCGGTTGCTGTACGTCGAAGACGTTGCGGGCCTTCGGCGGGATCAACTTGTAGGACAGGAGCGCACCGGTCCCCATTTCGAGGTGGGAGGAACCGGCCACCCCGATGGAGGGCAGCGTTGCCGTCCCGACGATCCGGAGCGTCGTGGTCCCCTTGCCGGTCCCGCCCACCTTGACCGTGTCACCGACGCGCTTATGCAGCTGGGCCAGCGTGCTGGCTCCGAGCACGACCTGGTTGACGCCGTCGAAGGCATGTCCCGACAAAAGGGGTGGTCCCACCGCGGCGTCCGGGCTCCCACCCATGACGGGCACGTTGAGGCCGTCGATCTGCAACGTGGAGAAGTAGACCCCGGTCCATCCGCCCACCAACGGGTCGGCGTCGAGCAGGCGCGCCACGTTGTGGGCGGGGATGTCGCCGAGCCCGCCGCCGCCGTTGATCTCGTCACTCCAGTTCCACCCGTAGAGAACCGGGTGGGAGACCAGCGTGTTCATGCTCGAGCCGAAGGTGATGGTGCCGATCACCACCACGACCGCCAGCACGGCCCCGAGGATGGCCGACCGCACGGGCACCGCGTTGCGGCCCACACCGGGTTCGAGCGCGAAGCGGATCCCGGTGACCGCGGCCGGTGGCAGGCCGGCCGATGTGGCGGCCCGGGCGACGCCCGACGCCCGCTCCCTCTCCACGCGGGTCACCACGCGATGGGGTGCGGCCCGGAATGCCACAACCACCGAGAGCGCTCCGAGGGCGACCGCAAGGAAGGCCATCCCGAGTCCGACGACGGTCCAGTCGACCCGCAACGCCAACGGCGTCAGCGGCCCTATCGGACCGAGAGGGCCGAGGGGAGAGAGCCCTACGGCGACCAGGCCGGCCAGCAACGTGCCCATGAGGACCGCGCCCAGGGTGCCGATGAGGCCGTCGCCGATGGTCATCCTCGGGTCAGCGCCAAGGGCGCGCAGCACGTCGAGGTCGTCGGTGTTGAGCCGGATCCGCCGCCCGATCACCTGACCGGCAATCAGAAGGGCGGCCAGGCCGGCGATGCCACCGAAGACCCCGAGGGCGATCGACTCCGGCTTGAGCGTCCTTTCGGCCCGCGCCAGCAAATCGGTCGCCTGGACGTAGGTGAAGGGCACGCCCTTGGGCAACACGGCGCGGAGCTCGGACTCGACCTGCGGGAAGTAGGGGCTCGAGAACCCACCCTGCAGAGTGATCGCGCTCAGCATGTCGTTCGAACAACACGCGCGGATTTTGCGGGTGAAGGCCGGAGTGAAGAGCGCGATCTGGCTGCTGTCGGCACTGTCCTGGTCCTGAAACAGGGAGTCCACGCTGACGGCACCGATACCGACCAGCTTCATCTTGATCTGCTGGTTCCGCGGCACCTTGAAGTTGAGCGAGTTGTCCCCCTGGGTGTTGCCGACCCACCCGATCGTCACCGTCTCGCCCAGGTGAAGCCCGAAAAGGCGTGCCGTCCCTGAGTCCAGAACGAACTCGTTGGTCGCACGGGGGTTGGCGGCGCGGCCTTGCGTGACCACGATCCGGTCCTCGTTGAAGCCCAGCCCGTCCACGCTGCCGTTGGAGCCCACGCCTTCGGAGGCGGGGAGCGGCTCGTCGTTCTTCGTGAGCGGTCCCGCGTTGATCCCCACCTCGGACTCGACCTTCTCCACGTGGGGGAGGTGGGCGATCGTGCGGAGCAGCTTCGGGTTGTAGCCGTCGAGCCCGGCGGCGGGGTTATAGAAGCCGTCGAGGACGAAGATCTCCGGAGCCTGGACACTGGTGGCGAAGTCGAGCGGCGACGACTCGGTGGTCCGTGCTGCCTCGATGGCACCCATCGACAGCCCCCCGAGCAACCCGGTCAAGAGGACCACTGTGAGGAGGCCGCCCCAACGGTGTCCGAAGGTGGCACGGAACCGGTACCAGGCGAACGCGAGCGCCTGGCTTTTCACGGCCGGGCGCTCTCTGCGTGGTCTTTCGTGTTGTGGCCGCCCCAGCCGAGATCGTGCAGCGCGGCGCGGGCGGCCCCGTCACCGCACATGCCGTGGACGCCGCCACCGGGTGGGGTGGAGGCCGAGCAGAGATACACACCCTCGATCCCGGTGCGGTAGGGATTCCATTGCATGGTGGGCCGGAAGACGGTCTGGCGCAGCGTGGCCGCGCCGGCGCCGATGTCGCCGCCGACGTAGCTGGGGTTGTGGGCTTCGGCGCCGCGGGCGGTCGTGGTGGCCTGCGCCAGGATGAGGTCCCGGAAACCGGGCGCGAAGCGCTCGATCTGCGCTTCGATGCGCTCCCTCATGTCGACGTCGGAGCCGTTGGGGACGTGGCAGTAGGCCCACAGCGTGTGCTTGCCCGCCGGGGCCCTCGTGGGATCGATAACGCACGGCTGCGTGACCAGGCAGAAGGGGTGCTCCGGGTGGTGACCCGCCGAGACGTCCGCTTCGCCCCGCGCCACCTCGGCGAAGGTGCCGCCCACGTGGACGGTCACCGCTTCGCGGCACTGCTCGGCCTGCCAGGGGACGGGCCCGTCGAGCGCCCAGTCGACCTTGCACACGCCGGGCCCGTACCTGAAGTGCTCGAGTCCACGGCGGTACCTGATCGACAGTCGGTCACCGGCCAGCCCGATCAGTTGGCGGGGTGTCACGTCGAGGAGCGTCACGCGGGCGGGAGGGAGGTCGTGCAGCTTTCGCACCCATTGCCCGGTGATGATGCGCCCGTCCAACGATTCGAGCTCCGCCGCGAGGGCATCGACCACGCGCGCGCTGCCGCCCTCGACCACGGGCCACCCCAGCGCATGCCCCAGCATGGTGAAGAGCAGCCCGAACGCGGCGGAGAGCGGCGCCGTGAAGGGCAGCATGGAGTGGGCCGCCGCCCCGGCCACGATGGCTCGTGCCTCCTCGGTGTCGAAGCGGGAGGCCAGCCGTTCGGCCGACGACAGCCCCTTGATCCCGAACATCGCCGTGGCGAGAGGATCGCTGGGGATCGAACGCAACGGGGCGAGGAAGTTCGGGAGAATGCCATCGGCGTGGCGCACCAGCGGTGCGAAGGTGCGCAGGTAGGCCGGTGCGTCTCGCCCGAGGGCCGCCGCGGTCTCGGCGACCGTGCCCGTGACCGCGGCGGCGACGCCTCCGTCGAGCGGGTGGGCGAAGGCGACCCGCGGGGTGAGCACCTTGACGCCACCCGCCGAAAGATCGACGCGCGCGAAGAACGGGGACGCGGCAAGGAGGGGATGCACGGTGGAGCAGACGTCGTGATGGAAGCCGGGCAGGGTCAGCTCCTGGGTGCGGCATCCTCCGCCCGGTGTGTCGGAGCCCTCGACCACGTCGACGACGAGGCCGGCGCGGGCCAGCGTCACCGCGCCCGCGAGGCCATTGGGACCCGAGCCCACCACAATGGCGTCGGCCCGTCTCATCGCGCCCTCACAGTGCCAGCTCCAGGCCGTCCGCGGCCCCCAGCACAGCGACCTCTGACGAGGAAAACCGCTCGACGAGCTGGTCGATCGCCTCGTCTTTCCGATCGGGCCGGTGATGGAAGAGGGCAACCCGTTGTGCTCCCGCCCGGCGTCCGAGCTCCACCGCGTAGTCGGCGGCAGCATGGCCGAAGGATGCCTGGGTCGGCAATTCCTCGGGGAGGAGGTGTGCGTCGTGGATGAGCGTGTCGACGTTGCGCGCCAGTTCGAGCACGGCGGGGTGGTATTCGCCCCATCCGTCCGGTCCGGGACCCAGCTCGGTCGGGCAGTGGTCGGGGATGTACGCGATGGTGGACCGGCCGTCGGTCACCCGGTATCCAACCGTTCGCCCTCCCTTGTGGGGGACCTCCCTCGCCACGACGCGGAACGCTCCGACCGCGAACCCGCCGTCGCTGAAGGCGTCGGGAGGAAGCACATCGAACGTCCAATTCCCACGGAGGTTCCGTGGGCGGATAGGGAAGAACGGGGGCGACATCATTCTCGCCAGCACGCTTTCCGCGTCCGCTCCGTCTTCTTGCGGCGGGAGCCGCAAGGTGACCTGGGAGTCAGGGTGATCCCCGCTCTCGAAGAACGGCAGGCCCTGTATGTGGTCCCAGTGCAGATGGCTCAGCAGAATTGTCCCCGTGAACGGCTGCCCGTCGAGAAGGGCTGAGGCCTTACGAGCGCCCGTGCCGACATCGAGCAGCAGGGTGGGCGCGCTGGTGCCTGGAGCCGAGTCTTCCGCGTCGACCGACAGCGCTACACAGGACGTGTGACCCCCATAGCGAACGAACTCGAGTCCGGGGGCCGGAGTCGATCCGCGAGTACCGCAGAAATGGACCCGCACCCGCTCAGTATCGCGCCTGGTCTTCGCGGCGGTGCCCTTCCGAGAGCTCCTGGAGGTCGGAGCGCTCCAGCTGATCGGCCTCGACCACGGCCACCCGGCACGCGGTGACGGCCGCCAGCGTCGATGTGCGGGCACCCTCTTCGAGGTGGGCCCGCTCTCCCAAAAGAGCGCCCGGTCCATATTCGGCCAACCGCTCGCCGTCGTGCTCGACCCGGATCACCCCGTCGAGGACGAGGAAGACCTCCGTCCCCGGCTCTCCTTGCTTGGCCAGAATGGCGCCGGCGGGGAATCGCTTGATCTTGACCTTGCCACTTCCCCCCATGACCCTGGCGGAGAGCGAGCGTTCGAGTGCGGTTTCCACCGCTGTCACCAGCGCCTCAGAGTCCTGGTCCCCCCATGGGGTATGCCGGCCGAACGACTGTCGGTACCAGTCCTTGAAATCGGTGAGCCCTGATTTGTGCGACAGACATCCCTGCCCGTCGTAGACCCAGTGACGAGGAAAGCGGCTGGCGCCGGTAAGGGCGCGCTCGGCGCGACCGTCGACGTGCAGTGTGAGCGACAGCGTCGTCCACACGAGTGGGGCCTGCCACTGGATGAAGGGCCGCCGCCGCACCCGTCTGGGGGCCGGTAGGCCGGTCCGCCCACCGGTGGTCTGCACGAAACGCACCCACCCGTCCCCCATTTCGGGGTCGCGCTGGAGGTCCGGTAGCTGCACAGCTTGGAACTTGTGACGAAGCCCGGCCACGCTGACCGTGGTCGATCCCATCAGGCCGCCCCCGGAGTAGCCGCAGTCCGTGACCCGTCCCGAACCATCGACGTCGATCCAGGCGCGGAGCTCATTGGCGAAGCGAAAGCGGTCGGCGACGCGCAACGCCTCCAGGTCGATGTCATCCGATGGGGGCGGCGAGTCGTAATGAGTTATGCCGGAGTCGAAGGCCAGTCGCTGGGCACCCTCAATGGCTTCTGAGGGGATCCACGACAGCGAAGTCACCAGCCCCTCATGTCGAGTGGTGTTGTTGGTAGTCATGGAGCCAGCTTCTGCCGCGTGGGCGCATATGGCGAGTGTGCTGACAGGCGTGCTCAGGTGTGCCTAGCACCACCCCGGCGCAGGGATGGTCGCCCCCTTTTATCCGGCGCCGGAATATGCGAAAACTAGAGGCGATGGATCTTTCCGACACGGGTTCCGGCCCCTCCGCCCCTCCGGGCACGATCACCGTCCTTCTGGCTGACGACAACCTGATCGTCCGGGAGGGTGTCCGGGCGCTGATCGCGCGCCACCACGACCTGCACGTGGTCGGGGTGGCAGCCGACTACGACGAAGTGGTCCAGGGTGCCCTCGACTTCGAGCCCCATGTGCTGGTGACGGACATCCGAATGCCCCCTTCGTTCAACCGGGAGGGCATTGATGCGGCGAAAGAGGTCCGCAAGCGCCATCCAGGCACCGGAGTCGTGATCCTGTCTCAGTACGACGATCCCGAGTACGCCATCTCGCTTCTGGCTGAAGGGTCGGCGGGCTACGGGTACCTCCTGAAGGACCACATCGCCGAGGGCAACCAGCTGGTCGACGCCATCCGTGCGGTGGCGACCGGAGGCACGGCGCTCGATCCGTCCATAGTGGAGGCACTGCTGCGCCCGGTCACCACCCACGGCGGGCTGACGCCGGCGGAGGAGGCCCTCTTGAGCATGGTGGCCGAGGGCAAGCCGATCAAGGCCATCGCGGTGGCCCGCCAGCTGCCCGCCTCGGCGATCGACGCCGAGGTGGAGGCGGTGTTCGTGAAACTGGCCGAGGGAGTGTCGGCGGGGACCCAGGGGGCGCTTCAGCGCCTCCGCCTTCTCCACAAGGCCATCGTGGATCGGGAAGAACAGGGGGAAACCCTGTCCCGCTTGCTTCCCGGCGGCCTGGCGGAGAAGCTTCGGCGTGATGGGCGGCACATCGGTGAGACCGAACGCGTGACGGTGACGGTGCTCATGAGCGATATCCGGTCGTATTCGACCATCGCCGAGCATGCCGACCCCAGCCAGCTGGCCGGGCAGCTGAACGTCCATCGGGCCGCCATGAACGACGCCATCCTGGGGGAGAACGGAACGGTCATGCAGTTCGTCGGTGACGCGGTGATGGCCGTGTTCGGGGCGCCGTTCGCCCAGGAAGATCACGCCGACCGGGCGGTGGCCGCCGCCCTGGGCATGCACGCCAAGCAACACGCCATCAACGCGCAATGGGAAGCCGAAGGTCTCCCGCCGTTCGGATTGGGTCTCGGACTCTCCACCGGCGAGGCCGCGGCGGCACTCCTCGGTTCCGAGGAGCGGTTGGAGTACACCCTCGTGGGGGACACGGTCAATATGTCGCAGAGACTCCAGCAGCTGGCGTCGGCGGGAGAGACGGTGTTGTCGGAAGGGACGCTGGCAGCATTACGGGATCCGGTGACGACCGTCGCACTTCCGGCACAATTGGTGAAGGGGCGCGACACGCCGGTCGTCGCGTTCAGATTGGTCGATGAGGCGGACCCGAGCACGGTTCTGGCTCCGAGCGAAAGGCTGTGAGATGGACGCTCTGGTTGTAGACAAGGTGCGCAAGACATTCGAGGCCGAGAACGCGCCCGTACGCGCGCTACGGGGAGCCAACCTTGTTGTCCCCTCCGGCGACTTCGTGGCGCTCATGGGACCGTCGGGTTGTGGGAAGTCGACGCTGCTCAACCTGGTGGCTGGTCTCGACGTGGCCGATGAGGGCACGATCACGGTGGCCGGCGAGCTGGTGACCGGGCGAAGCGAGGACGAGTTGTCCCTCCTCCGGCGCAAGCACATCGGCATCGTCTTCCAGTTCTTCAACCTGCTCGAGGGTATGACCGTGCTCGAGAACGTCGCCCTGCCGGCGGTCATCGCCGGCCGCAAGCGGCGGATGGCCGAAACCAGGGCGCGCGACCTGCTCGACCTGCTCGGTATCGGGGACAAGGCGTCGACGGTTCCCGGGATGCTCTCGGGAGGCCAGCGTCAACGGCTCGCCATCGCCCGCGCCCTGGCCAACGAACCCACGCTCCTGCTGGCCGACGAACCGACGGGTGCCCTGGACTCAGAAGGTGGTCAGGAGGTCATCGAGCTCCTGAGCCGCCTCCACACGGGTGGGCAGACCATCGTCTTGGTGACCCACGACCCGGGAGTCGCCGCGGCGGCCGGTCGTGTGGTGCGCATGCGTGACGGGCGGATCGTCGAGGAGAACGCTGATGTTCCCGTCGGAGTGCGCTGACCGTGAAGCGGGCTGCCCTCGTCCTCCCCCTCCGCGGCCGTCTCGCCTCGGGCTCGGTGGCCCCGGCCCGCCCCACCCAGACGTCATTCCCTCGGCACGTGGCGAGTACCGACCCAGCTGACCTGTGAGGAGCACGGAGGTTATGGACGTCGTCGTCGAAGACAATGTTGTCGAGTTGAGTGCGCCGAGGGTGAAGCCCTCCGCGGAGCAGCTCCTCCTCAACGGGCTGCTCCTTGTCGTCACGGTCGTCTTCGTGGTCATCGGCTTGCGCGCACACGTGCATGAGGGTCTGACTGCGGTCAACGGCGTGGCGTTCGGGCTCGCCATCGTCTGGGGAGTGACCGGCATGGTGGCGGCCAGGTTCTCCGATCGTGCCGCGGCCCGGCTGGACGTGTACGCCACGCTCATTGCCCTGGACGCGCTCTTGGCCTCGATCGCCCTGACGGTCGGCCGTCTGGCCCAGAATCAGCCTGCGCACTCGTACGGCGCCGAGAGGTCGATCGCCACCATCGCCGCCCTCTTGGTGACCGCCGTCTCGTTTCAATTCCTCCTGGCGCTGCCCGACGGCCAACTGCCCGGAAGGGCTCGCCGGACAGCGGTGATCGTCGTCTACGTGGCCGCCCTGGCGACCGGCCTGTCCTTTGTCATCGACAAACAGCCGTTCTCGCTGCTCGAGGGCGGAGTCAGCTGGTCGGTCGCCGCGCTCTGTGCGCTGATCCCGGCGCGACTCCGCTACGCCAGTGCAACGGGGCAGGATCGCGATCGGCTGCAATGGTTCGCGGTGGGTGCGGTCTTGGCGGCCTCCGTCGCGCTGGTCGGGGCCGTCTTGCACGTGCTGCTGAATCACCCGGGACCGCTGGGTGCCGTCGCGGCCGCCAGCACGGTCTTCATCCCGGTCTCCCTCATGATCGGGGAGGCGCGCCGGCTGGCGCCTCAGAGCGGACGCATGCTCGTGAGAACGTTCACGTTGTTCGGGTTCGTCGCCCTGGTGTCGGCCATCTATCTGGTGGTGGTCCTCGGTCTCGGTCACAAGCCGAACGACTCGTCGGAGCGGACGATCCTGGGACTCTCTCTGTTGGCCACGGCAATTGCCGCCATCGCCTTCGTGCCGGCCCGCGCCCGTTTCCTGAGCTCGGCCACGCGGTTCGTCTACGGTGCCCGGCAGGCGCCGGACGAGGTGCTGCGTACCTTTGGAAGTCGATTGACGCGGGCGATCCCCATGGACGAGCTCCTCCTCCAGCTGTCCGAGTCGTTACGCAAGACCATGGGACTGGTGAGTGCCGAGGTCTACACGGGAATGGGCGAGGTGCTCGAGCGGGCGGTGTCGGTTCCCGATGCCGGTCCGCTGTCCCTCGTGGTCACCGCCCGAGAGCGCCCCGTCGTCACGCGCGCCGGGGTCTCGGGCAGCGCCTGGGCATCGGTGTGGTTGCCGGCCCTTCTCGACGGGCGGGCACAGGCCCAGTTGCGGGTGGCACCCATCAGCCACGGCGGGGAGTTGTTGGGGCTTGTCGTCGTCGAACGGGCCGCCGGTGACGACCTCTTCTCCGAAGAAGACGACCGGGTGCTCACCGACCTGGCCCGCCAGGTCGGGTTGGCGTTCCACAATTCGCAGCTCGACACGGCACTCCAGACCACCCTCGACGAGTTGCGGAAGCAAGCCGACGCATTGCGCGAGTCCCGAGCGCGCATTGTGGCGAGCGGCGACGCCGAGCGCCGACGGGTCGAGCGCAACCTCCATGACGGCGCCCAGCAGCACCTGGTGGCCCTGGCCGTCAACCTCCGCCTGGCCCGCGACATCATCGTGGACGATCCCGCCGCCGGAGCAGAGATGCTCGACGAGCTGGCGGGCGAAGTGCAGGAGACGATTCAAGAGCTCCGGGAGCTCGCCCACGGGATCTACCCGCCGCTCCTCGTCGACAGTGGCCTGGTCGAGGCGTTGCGTGCCGCGGCGGCCCGCAATCCCCTGCCCGTCGACGTCGTGGCGGAGGGAATCGGACGCTATTCGTCAGAAACAGAGGCGGCCATCTACTTCTGCTGCCTGGAGGCCCTGCAGAACGCCGCCAAGCACGCCACCGACGCCACGGTGGAGGTGCGGCTGTGGGAGGAGTCGGGAGGTCTCCTGTTCTCGGTCAGCGACGACGGCCCGGGGTTCGATGTGGACAAGGCGCAACGCGGGCACGGCTACGTCAACATGGCCGATCGCCTGGGAGCCATCGGAGGCACGGTCCGCTGGGAGTCGCAGCCCGGAAAGGGCGCCCGGGTCACCGGTTCCGTTCCGCTGATCTGAGCGCAGGACCCCGTGCGACCGGTGCCGGGGGCCACCGCCGTCAACCCGAAACGAACACTCCCGAGTCCCGCTCGGCCCACAGCCGGCGCAGGGTGTCCGCACCGAGATGCTCCTTGTTTATGTAGGCACGGGCCCCGCTGGTTGCCGCATCCGGGGGTAGATCGCCGACCTCGTAGGTGGAGCAGAGCACGACGACCACATCGGGATGGGAGGAGACGATGCGACGCGTCGCCTCGATCCCGTTCATCTCCGGCATGTTGATATCCATGAGGACCAGTGCGGGGTGGAGCTCCTCGGCCATCGAAATGGCTTCCGATCCGCTGGCCGCCTCACCGGCAAGCTCGAACTCCGGCGAACGCTTCAAGACGGCCTTCATGGCGGATCGAAAAGGCGCCTGATCGTCCACGACGAGCACGGAGAGCGGTTCACTCATGCTGCAATCATCGCATGCAACCAGGCTGACCAGGGTGGTGCTGGCACACCGGGGACGGTGGGGTCACCCACCCCCGGGCTCACTCAAATAGACCAGCACGGCCTTGACGCGCCGATTCACCTCCCTCTCCTCGGTCAGCCCGAGTTTGGAGAAGATGGAGTTGGTGTGCTTCTCGACGGCGCGCTCGGACACCGCGAGAGAGGAGGCGATGGCGGCGTTGCTCTTGCCCTGCGCCATCTCGCCCAGGATCTCGGACTCCCTGGGCGTGAGCCAGGACAGGTCCGAGGTGCGGCGGGTCGATCGCGCATTGATGAGCTCGTCCACCACCTGGGGATCGATCATCGACCCTGCTTGCGCCACCGTGTGTATCGCCTGCGCCAATTCGTCAGATCCGGCGACCCGCTCCTTCAGCAGATAGGCGCGGCCGGCGGACCCGGTCTCGAGGAGTGCCAGCGCATACGCCGGTGCCGTGAACTGGCTGAGCACCACGACCCCCACGTGCGGCCGGTGCTCCCGCAACCACGAGGCCGCCTGGATTCCCTCGTCCGTTCCGGTCGGGGGCATCCGAATATCGGTGACCACGACGTCCGGATCCTCCTTTTCGATCAGCTCGAGGAGCTGGGGGAGGTCACAGGCGGTTCCCACCAGGTCGAGGTCGTCGCGCGCCTCTATAATCCGGGAGATCCCCTCCCGCAGAAGCACGTTGTCCTCCGCCAATGCAACCCGGACATTCCCCATTTGAACAGTCACGGTAGCGCGACCGAGCCCCCAACCGTGGTTGAGGGCTGATCGGCGGGTTTCACAGCGTGGTGCTGGCACGAAATCAGGCGGGTGCTGGCACCCTTGGCGGCCCCGAAGGACCCGATCAGACTGAGCTCAATTGCGGGAAGTCTTCGTGGAGGTTCACGCCAGTGAGGAGACCAGCGCGCCCGGGTCGGACGGCGTGAGCGGACACGTGCTGGGCGTCTCCTGGTACCGCTTCCGAGCGACGTTCGGGCGTCGATGGGGCGGATATCTGGCGCTCGTCCTCCTCGTCGGGCTGGTCGGAGGCCTCGGCATGGGGGCCGCCGCCTCCGCCCGGCGTACCCAGTCGTCATACGCCACCTACCTGGCCAGCACCGATCCTTCCGACCTCACCGTGACAATTTATGGGCTTTCGCAAGCTCCCGATTCAGGTTTGGGGTACTCCTCGGCCCTGACACAACAGATGGCTCACCTTCCTCACGTGCGGAGCGTCGAAGCCGCGATCGTCTTGAACGGTCTCCCGTTGAACGCGGACGGTTCACCTCGTGTCAACACGGCGGGGCAGGTCTACCCGGTGGCCAGCGTCGACGGCCTCTTCTTCCACCAAGACGGCGTGACGTTGACGCAGGGCCGGTTGGCTGACCCCAGGCGACCCGACGAGATCATGATGACGGCATCGGCCGCGCACTACCTGGGTTTCCATGTCGGAGAAGTCATTCCCTACGGGCTCTACACCAATGCCCAGCAACGTGTCGCCGGGTTCGGTTCGAAACTCGTGCCTCCGAAAATCCGCATCGAGGCCAAGCTCGTGGGTCTCGTTGCCTTCAGCTCCGCCATCATTGAGGACGACATCGACCGTTTTCCCACCTTGATCGTGTGCACCCCGGCCCTGGCCACGGAGGTGCTGACCAATCCGGGGCAATCCTTCACGGGCGCCGCCACCTACGGCATCAAGGTGGGCGACGGCAGCAAGAATGTCGGGGTCGTGGAGCAGGAGCTCGCGCGCATCATTCCGACGGGGTTGCAGTCAACGCTGCATGCGACGGCGCCGGTCGCGGCGAAAGCCGACCGGACACTCAAGCCGATCGCCATTGCCCTCGGCGTCTTCGGGGGAGTTGCCCTGCTGGCCGCCCTCCTCATCGCCACCCAGGCCATCTCCCGGCGCCAGCGCGAAAGCGCCGAGGAAGTGGCCGTGCTGCGTGCACTCGGCGCCACGCCGACGACGACGGCCGCGGACGGGCTGATCGGGACTCTCGGAGCCATTGTGCTCGGGTCGCTGCTGGCGGCCGTGGTGGCCGTGGCACTCTCCCCCCTCTCGCCGCTGGGTCCTGTGCGCCCCGTCTATCCCGACTCACGCGTCTCCGCCGACTGGGCGGTTCTCGGCACCGGGCTCGTGGTCTTGATCGGTGGCCTCGGTGCCATCGCCATTGTGCTCGCTTACCGCGGGGCACCCCATCGTGTCGCGCAACGACTGCGACTCCTTACTGCCTCCAAATCCAAGTTGGCGCAAGCGGCGGCAGCAGCGGGTCTCTCCGCACCCGGTGTGGTCGGTGTGCGGATGGCGCTCGAGTCGGGCCGGGGCCGCACCGCGGTGCCGGTGCGTTCAGCCTTGGTGGGTACCGCGCTTGCCGTGGCCCTGGTCGTCGCCTCGGTCACGTTTGGGAGCAGTCTGCAGACGCTGGTGAAGAAGCCCGCCTTGTACGGGTGGAATTGGACCTACATGCTCAACCAGGTTGGCTCCGGCAGCGCCGGTGTTCCGCCCCAGGCACTCGCTCTCCTCGGCCACGACGCCGACGTCGCCGCGGCGACGGGGATCGACTACAACGACCTCGACATCGATGGCCAGAACTTCCCGTTCCTCTTCGGAGACACCCGCGCGTCGATCAGCCCACCGATTCTCTCGGGTCATGCCCTCGACGGGACAGATCAGATCGTGCTGGGGGCCGCGACGATGGCGCTGCTCCACAAGCACCTGGGTGACACCGTCGTGGTGAGCTACGGGGCTCGAAAAGATGCCCCCACCGACATCCCGCCGACTCGACTCACCATCGTGGGCACCGCGACCATGCCTGCCGTGGGCTTTGCCACCCTTGTCGCCGACCACACGTCCATGGGCACGGGAGCGCTCGTCTCCTTCGACGTCCTGCCGCCGGCATTCCGAAAGGCGATTCTCACTCCCTATCGCACCCTGAACGGGCCCAATTTGGTCTTCGTGCGACTCCGGGCCGGAGTCGCCCCCGGGGTGGGCCGTGCCAATTTGCAACGGATCGCCAACGTTGCCAACCAGGATTTTGCGGCGGTCCCCGGGGGCGCCGGCATTGGCAATACGATCGTCGTCCAGGGCGTCCAGCGCCCGGCGGAAATCGTCAACTACAAAACCATGGGAGCGATTCCGGCTCTGCTCGTGGCGGGGCTGGCCCTCGGCGCGGTGGCCGCATTGGCACTCACGCTGGCCGCAACGGTCCGGCGACGGCAACGCGACCTGGCTCTGTTGAGGACGCTCGGCTTCACGCAGCGACAACTTGCAGCCGCGGTGGCGTGGCAGGCGTCAGTTGCAGCAGTCGTGGGCATTGTGGTCGGCATACCGGTGGGGGCCATCATTGGGCGATGGCTCTGGGACTTGTTCGCACGGCAGATCTACGCGGTGCCGGAACCGACCGTGCCGGTCCTTTCGCTCGTCCTCATCGCAGCCGGCACTCTCGTCCTGGCCAACTTGGTCGCAGCCATACCGGCGCGCGTCGCCTCTCGAACGCCGACGGCGCTCATGCTGCGCGCCGAGTGAGCACGTCTCATAGGGACGCCGGAACGACCGCCGGCGTGCCCGTTCAGTCGGAACGGCACCGCTGACGTGAGGGCGACCGGGTCCGTCTCCGACTTCCCCTTGGGAGAGTCCCTCACATCCGAGCAATCGATGGGAGTGCCGTGACCGATTTTGTGATGACCGTGGGACCTACACGTATCACGACGCCGTTGTCGGCGTGGTGGTCCGTGCAGGCGCGACCGGCTTGAGGACCGCGGCAATCTGCTTCAGGTCGGCATGTGCCTTGGCGATGTCGGTGTCGGCGGATTGAACGGCGCTGCGTCCCGATGTGAGCAGGTCGTGGTTGGCGTTCCATTCGGCCGGCGTGTAGGCCAACACGGTGGCGGAGACGCCGGCGGTGGCGTTGGTGGCCGCGGTGATCTGCGCGTTCAGATCATTGAGGAGGGGCTGCAGGACCCCCTGATTGGACGAGTTGACGTGTGACGCCGCCTTCGTGGCGAGCGCGGTGAGCTTGGGGACGGTCGTCACATCGACCTGATCGGCCGCACCGGCGATGTGGGCGGCAGGAAGGACGAGGGCGAGCACCCGGTAGTTCGTGAAGATCGTGGCGTAATCGGCCGCGGCCGTCGACTCGGTGGTGTCGGCGGCGATCTTCTGCCCGAGTGCCTGGAGCGGTGCGATGTCCGTCTGGAGGTACGCGGCCAGTGCGGCGTTGTCGTTTCCGAGTCGCGACTCGGCGTTCACCTTGGCCATGGCCGCGTTGAGATCCTTCACCCGCAACGATATTGCCGCGGCGGCCTTGGCTTGAATCCCCGAGAGGCTCTGGGGGGTGGCCTCAGGGGTCGCTGCCCCCGCCAGGGCCCCGCCGGCTCCGAGTACGGCGGCTGAAGCAAGTACCGCCGCACCTATGCGCATTCCGTTCTTCGACATGGCCTGCTCCTCTCTCGGGATCATCGTTGATCCCCCTTTTCCTGAGGTTCATGCTGGGGCCCGCCGGTCATGCTTGTGTTCGGCAAAGATCAGGGTTCTGTAATGGATGCCCGTATTTCACCCTGGACCGTCTTCCGAAGTGCCAGGCTAGGGAGCGTGACTGCGCAAACCGGAACTGTGGTGGTGATTGAGGACGATCCGCACATTGCTGACCTCGTCGATCTGTATCTGCGCCGCGATGGTTTCCGGGTGCTCTTGGCTCGCGATGGCGAACAGGGACTGATGTTGGTGAACCAGGAGGATCCGTGGATCGTCGTCCTCGACGTGGGCCTCCCCGGCCAGCTGGATGGTTTCGACGTATGCCGTCAGATTCGGGCGAAGGGCAGCATTCCCGTTCTGTTCCTTACGGCCCGCGACGACGAGGTCGACCGTATCCTCGGGCTCGAGCTGGGAGCGGACGACTACCTCGTCAAGCCCTTCTCACCCCGGGAGCTGGTCGCCCGCGTGCATGCCATCCTCCGCCGCACGCGGGAAAGCGCGCCGCCGCAGGAAGTGGTGAGTGTCGGGGATCTCGAGGTCGATCTGCGCCGACGCGAGGCGCGACACAGTGGCGAGGTGGTGGCTCTCACGACGCGTGAGTTCGATCTCCTCGCCTTCCTCTCTGGCAACATGGGGCTGGCTCTCTCACGCCAACAGCTTCTCGACGGCGTGTGGGGCGCCGATTGGTACGGCGACGAACGCACGGTCGACGTCCATGTGGCCCAGCTCCGCAAGAAGCTCGGCGACAGCCTCCCGCTCGCCACCGTCTGGGGCATCGGATACCGGTTCGGATGAGGAGGTGAGCACGTGCGACGCCGCTTGATGCTGGCCTTCGTCGGCCTCGTCCTGGGTGTGCTGGTCATCGCCGGTGCCGGCAGCATCATCCTGACCGACAATGCAGCTCGGACGCAGGCGATCCAACAGCTCTTGACCGAGGCGAAGTCCCTTACGGGGCAACCTGAGCGTCCGAAGGCGCTCGAGCAGGTGCACCGGGTTCTCAAGTTGGAGGATGCCGAGGTACTCCACATCACCGTCGAAGGAGGGATCCTCCCGGCCATACCTCCCGGCCTGACGGCGGATGACCTGATGCCCCAGAGCCTCCTCGACGGGGACAGCGTCTCGGGTCAGGACGGTTCGTTGGCCTTCGCTGCGGCACCGGTCACCCTCACCCTCACCCCCCGACAGCGTGCCGTGGCGAGAGCCAGGGGACAGTACGTCATCGTCCTGACCCGCGACGTGGGCGATGTGGGTCCGGGATGGAGCTACTTCTTCCTGGCGGGAGGAGCGGCGCTCCTCATCGCGGCGTTGGTGGCCTGGCAGCTGAGCCGTCGCATGTCGCGCCCACTAGTGGAAGCCAGGGACGCCACGGCGCGCATCGCGGCGGGGGACCTCGAGAGCAGGGTGCCACTGCGGGACCACGACTACTCCGAGTCGGTCTCGTTGGCCCGCTCCATCAACGAGATGGCCCAGAACCTCGAAGAGGCGCGAGACCGCGAGCGTCATCTCCTCTTGTCCGTCTCGCACGATCTGCGGACGCCATTGACGTCGATCCGGGGATTTGCGGAGGCCATTTCCGACGGGGCGGTCGAGGACACCGCCCAGGCGGCCGGGGTGATCATTGCGGAATCCCGGCGACTGGAGCGACTGGTTGGAGACCTGCTCGATCTGACCAAACTCGAAGCCAAGCAGATGTCGATCTCCCTCCGACCGACGGATGTGGCCGAAGTGGTGAGCACCACGGCGGAGGGATTTCGCCCTTCGGCCGAGCGCAGCGATGTGAAGTTGACGGTCCACCTTCCGTCCGATGCGCAACCTCTCGCCATGATCGACCCTGATCGCTTGGCGCAGATTCTGGCCAATCTCGTGGAGAACGCACTTACATTTGCCCGTACCTCCGTGGTCGTCACGCTTTCTGGCCCCGGCCCGTCGACATCATCCGTCGGGCAGGTCATCGCAGTGGAGGATGACGGCCCCGGGATTGCGGCTGCAGACCTCACCCGGGTGTTCGATCGCTTCTATCAGGCCGACCACGGCCCGAATCGCCGGTTCGGGTCTGGACTCGGCCTGGCCATCGTGGCCGAGCTGGCCTCGGCCATGGGGGCGACGGTGCGGGCCGAATCACCCGTCGGCGCACAAGGGGGCACCCACTTCGAGGTGACGCTCGCGGGTGGCGACAGACCACCGCAGTCCTAGTTCGTCCGGAAAGTCCTCGGCCGCGCTGCTGTCGCCGAAAGAAGACCTCGGCCCCGACCTCGATCTCGACGTGATGTCACGTCGAGACGGCAACCTCGCTGCCGCAGAACTTGCACTTCGTCGCAGCCAGGGGCAGGCCGTCGGAGAGACAGCTCGGACACACTTTGGTCGGGTCGGGATCGCCGAAGACCGACGTGCCGCGTCGCTTCATGTAGGCCCGGTAGGGCACGACGAGGACGAAGTAGATCACGGCCATGAAAATTATGAAATAGACGATCGCTGCGATGAACGCGCCCAGATCAATTCGTTGTCCGCTGATGGTCCAGCCGAGCCCCTTCGCCCCGGCCCCCCCGCCGCCTGCCGCGTTGATCAGTGGGGTGATGACATTGTCGGTGAAGGCCTTGATGAGTGTGCTGAAGGCGAGCGCGACAACGAGGCCGACCGCAATGATGATCAGGTCGCCCTGCATCAGGAAGTTCTTGAAGCCCTTCAGCATCTTTCATCTCTCCTTGTCGTCACTTCCACAGAACCGGGTGGTCCAACGGACGCCACCAGGCGTGAGCGAAACCATAACCTGCCGAGGAGAACGCTGCATCGATACGCACCGACGTGACGCTCACCGTTGAGATCGCGCGGCATTGCCGTGTAATCGGCTTCACCATCGGGTGACGTCATCATGACGATCGTTGCTCCCTACGAACGTCATGAACGGCGTCGTCAGAAAGATGCCGCAAACCGGTAGTGACGACAACGCACGGCGCGACACGTACCGCGCCCGATCCGGTCATTGCCAATCGCTCGGATGATTTGCACAAAATTTGCACAACTCCGCACGTAGTCACGTGCGGTCCGATTCCACTGCAGGTCAGAGACCTCTCGTCACACTCTCGTCATTGTTGTCGTAACGAATGCACGCCACGGGCTTCAGTTGCAGCGCGGTTGCTGGCACCGTCAGATGGCCAATCTGCATTGACATGTGATGCGAAAGCAGCGAGCATTTCCTTACAGCAATCGAAAGGGCAAACCTCTCGTGAGAGAGGGACGCAAAGCCACGGGACTCTCTGAGTGAGCCGGGCCGCCGAAATAGCCATCCTCTCCTAGCTATTTTCCCAGCGGCCTCCTCCTCAGGCTGAAGGGGAATACATGCGGAACTTCCAGAAGCTTCGAGCAGCTATACCGGCGCGCACGCGGTGGGTTCTTTGCACTCTCGCCACGCTCGCCGGAGTGTTCGCAGCCACGGTCAGTTTCGGATTGGGTACCTCCACTCGGGCTTCGGGGCCGAAGAGCACCGACGTCGCCACCCATCGTGTGGTCGAGACGATTGCCCGCACCACGGCCGAGACGACAGCGGCGACGGTGCCCTACAGCGGCGGCCGCCTCATGACCGCTGATCCGTCGGGCGGCTACTGGAC
>Ga0182030_10002345_pt1 | contig 40071 bp, 34 predicted proteins | sample 812S3MmetaG_FD_121299 | JGI IMG/M metagenome (GOLD analysis project Ga0182030, IMG submission 121299) | Permafrost microbial communities from Stordalen Mire, Sweden - 812S3M metaG (Illumina Assembly) | ecosystem: Environmental > Terrestrial > Soil > Wetlands > Permafrost | place: Sweden...
AATCGCGCCATACTTTGTTGTCATCCTCGACGGTGGACCCGCCACAGCCTTCGGATTCCGCCTCGTATGGCCCGATTTTCGTCCGCAACGCCGCCTGCGCGAAAGTTAATAACAGGCTCTAGGAAAGGAGTTTATTCAGATTCTCCGCGATGTGCGCAGCCTGATGATTGTGATCGTCATGCCCGTCGCGATGGTGCTGTTGTTCGGCTATGGCATCAACCTGGATCTGAAGGGGCTGCCGGTTTATGTCTTCGACCAGGAGGGAAGCCAGCAGAGCCAGGACCTTCTCAAGCACTTTCAAGCCAGCAAGTACTTCCATCTTGTGCGTGTCTCGACAGGTTATCCGGAAGTCACACGCGCCCTCGACGACGGTCACGCAAAGATGGGAATCGTCATCCCGTGGGACTTTTCCCAAAGGCTGCGCGACGGCGGGCCGGTCGAAGTGCAAGCGCTTGTGGACGCCTCGGACGACAATACGGCCAATGTGCCGATCGGCTACGCGCAGGCGGTGGTTCAGGGATACTCGGCTGAGATGCAAGTCAATTGGCTTGGGGCGCGCGGCCTTTCGGTCCAGCCCGTCCCGGTGAGCGTGGAAACCCGCACCTGGTACAATGAGGACCTGGAGAGCAGCGTCTTCATCATTCCCGGCGTACTGGCTCTGGTCATGTTGGTGATCGGAGCATTTCTAACTTCGCTGACCATTGCACGCGAATGGGAGCGGGGCACCATGGAGCAACTGATCTCCACGCCGGTGAGCGCGATGGAGATCATGCTGGGAAAATTGACGCCTTATTTTGTGCTGGGCATCCTCGATACTGTTGTGGGTGCCGCGATTGCCATCTTCTGGTTCCACGTTCCGTTCCGTGGTTCATTTGTCACCTTGTTGGCCGCGTCGGCCATGTTCATGGTGGTGGTGCTTTCGCTGGGCTATTTTATCTCGGTGATTGCCAAAAGCCAGTTCGCAGCCTGCCAGATTGCATTGATCGTCGCCTTTCTCCCCGCATTCCTGTTATCGGGATTTCTATTCCCGATCGAGCAGATGCCCGTGGCGTTGCAGTGGATCACCCGCATCTTTCCGGCCCGCTACTATGTTTCGGTGCTCAAGAAGATCTTCCTTAAAGGCACGCCCGCGGCGATGCTCAACGCCGACCTTATTCCGCTCGCTGTGTTTACCGTCATTCTGGCGCTGCTGGCTACCTGCAGCTTCCATAAGAGGCTCGACTAAAGGAGATTGGATCCTATGCTTGGCCGCATCAAGCAGATGATCGTCAAGGAATTCATCCAGGTGCTGCGCGATAAGAGAACGCGGTTCATCCTGATCGGCCCGCCAATTATCCAGATGCTCGTTTTCGGATACGCGGCCACTTACGAGATTCATCATGTAGCGAAAGTCGTGGTCGATCTGGACCATAGCCAGGAAAGCCGCGATCTGGTCTCGCGGTTTACGTCCAGTCCTTACTTTGACGTGCGGTGGCAACTCTCGGAATCGCGCCAGCTAGGCGACCTCATCGATCAAGGAAAGGCAACGGTAGGTCTGGAGAGTCACGCCGGATTTGCGCAGCAATTGAGGAAAGGCGAGACCGCACCGTTGCAGGTGATTGTGGACGCCACGAACTCAAACACCGCGCTGATCGCCTCATCCTATATTTCTCAGATTTCCCTTGGATTTGCCCGGAATTACCAGCAGGATCGGATTTACCGGGTAGCGCCCCAGTTGGTCGAGGCGATGCCGTCCGTGGTGCTGGAACCGCGGCCCTGGTATAACCCGAACTTCAGCAGCCGATGGTTTCTAGTGCCCGGAGTCATCGGCAGCCTGACGTTGGTGCTGGTGATTATGCTGACGGCCTTTGCCGTGGTTCGCGAGCGGGAGATCGGGACGCTCGAGCAGATCATGGTTACGCCGATCAGGCCGGCGGAGTTCATTCTTGGCAAGACCTTGCCGTTTTTCCTTCTCGGGCTCTTCGATGTCTTGCTCATTGGGACAGTCGGGTCGCTCTGGTTTCAAGTGCCGTTTCGGGGAAGCATTTGTGTCCTGATTGCCGGAGTGCTGCTGTTCTTGTTGTGCATGCTGGGAGTTGGGCTGCTTATCTCCAAGGTTTCATCTACGCAGCAGCAGGCGATGGTGACCTCGTTTTTCTACATCATGCCAGCGATTACCTTTTCAGGGTTTGGTTTTCCGATCAGTACCATGCCGCAGTGGATGCAGTACATCACCTATGCTTTGCCCCTCAGGTACTTCCTGGTCGTGCTCAGGGGACCTACCTCAAAGGCGTCGTCATGGATATTCTCTGGCCGCAAATGCTGGCGATGTTATGCCTTGGTCTCGGATTCCTTACGGTAGCCGTGCTGCGCTTTCACAAAGTGCTCGATTAAGGAATATGCTTCTTGGGCGAACAGCGCAAAGGGAGCGACTTAAGATTTCTTCAAGCGGAATGGGCGAGGTTGACGATGAGTTCTGAACCTGGCGCTAACTCTGAAAAGCAATCGGCACGCTATGAGACATTGCTGAAGTGCGTTACACCGTAAAGGTAGGTGCGAATGGTTGTATCGGGGAAGTTGCGGCGATGCAACTCCTCAAGCATCAGCTGACATAGTTGGTTCGCAGAGAATCCTCCTCCTCTGCGTTCCAAGCTATCCAATCAGGAACAAATGTCGGTTCACGAACACGCGAATGCGTCCGCCGCCGCAGCGGCTTCGTTCATATCAGCATGGAAGGACTGCCTGGATCGTGATCTTGCCGCTACGCAATAAGCCGCGCAGGAGTGCCTGAAACGACAGGCAGCTTGCCCCTCGATGGTCTTCGACTGCCCCGATGATTCTCTCATCTATTTGATAGAGATCAACCGCTCCTTGTCTTGCTCTGGATGCGCCGTTCGACCGCGTAGCATCTTCACCGCATGGGGAAGAACGGGTAGGATTGCGCTCAGATTTTCTGTCGCCGCATTCGGGCTTCCGGGAAGGTTCATTACCAAGGTTTCACGCCGAACCCCGGCAATGGCGCGTGAGAGCAATGCGTTGGGGGTCAACTGTGCTGAAGCAGCCCGCATTGCCTCGGCGAGTCCCGGCAACTCGCGGTCAATGACTGTGCGAGTAGCTTCAGGCGTCACATCGCGGGGAGAGATTCCCGTACCGCCCACGGTGAATACCAGATCTACACGGCGGTCACACAAGTCCTTTAAGACCGCAGCAATTTGGTCAGGCTCATCGGGAACCACTTGGGTCCAGGCAATGCGCGCGTTGAGTTCTTTGCTGAGCATTTCGGCGACCGCCGGTCCAGCGGTATCGCGCGTGGTGCCCGCCGCACAGCGGTCTGAAACCGTGACCACGGCCGCCTGGATCGTGGAACGAGCGATCTTGTGTACCAATTGCACCAGCATACTTGGATGCAATTCACCTCCCTCGATAACGTGCGCGAACAATCCGGTACGCGGCATGATGCAATCGCCAGTCGAATAATAGATGGCGCAGTGCGTGTGGCAGACCTTGCCAATCTGCGTCAGTTCCAGCAGCACGGGACCAATTCTGAGCTGCGAGCCGATTCCCACCTCATCGCAATCCAGGCCGTCAATGACCAGGTTCTCGCCAAATGCGCCGGGCTTGAGATTCAGCCCTTTCGCCCGCATGAATTCGATGTCCGAATGAGCGAGCAGACTGATCTGGCGATGCCAGTCTCCAGCATGCGCGTCGCCTTCGACTCCGTGCTCAACCAGAACGGAAATGCAGGGCACCTCGTGCTTGGCGATGCCTTTCTTCGCAGAGATACAAACGTGCAACAGTTTTCCATCAGCCATGGGATGCCTCCGCGCGGTAGTCTCCGCTGCGTCCTCCGGACTTGGCCAGCAGCCTGAGTCCGTCAAAGTGCATTTCTTTGGAAAGAGCTTTCAGCATGTCGTACAGCGTCAACCCTGCAACCGATGCCGCCGTAAGCGCCTCCATCTCGACGCCGGTTGAGCCGAGAGTCCGTGCACTGGTGCGAATCACAATACGGTCGTCGAGCAGTTCCATATCCACCGACACGTGCGTGAGGTTCAACGGATGGCAGAGTGGAATCAAGTCAGAAGTGCGTTTTGCGCCCATGACGCCGGCGATCCGTGCCGTCTCGAATATATTTCCCTTGGGCGTACTTCCGTTGCGGATCGCCTTCATAACTTCGCTGCCCACCCAAAGCTCAGCTTCAGCTTCAGCCTGACGCAGGGTGTCCTGCTTGCCGCTGACATCCACCATGCGGGGCAGACCTTGACAGTCTAGATGCGTTAACTCACTCATCGGTTCCCTTCCACAAAACTACTCGACAGCGATAATCACGCTCGAAGCTTTGAACACTGCCGATACCTGCTCCCCAACGACGAGTTGCATTCGCTGGACGCTTCCGACGGTGACCATCGCGATCAGGATGGTTCCTCCGGAAAGTTTCACCTCGACCTCCGAGTTCACCGCGCCGTCTCGGATGTTGTTGATGGTTCCGCTGAGCACATTGCGAGTGCTGATCTTGGAGGCATCCAGGCCCTTGCCGAGGATGACCCAACTAGCCTTCACCAAGGCAACCGCCGTTACTCCCTCTTTCAGCGCCAAAGTTTCAACGCTGCCGTTGGTGATGCTGGCAGCGATCTGATCGCCGCCGGTCGTGGTCAAAAGCACCTCGGCATTCACTGCACCTTTGGTGACTTTCGCAATCGTTCCGGAAAATGCATTGCGCGCACTAACTTTCATATCGCCTCCTGGTGCATAAGTACGTTATTTGACAGTACGTGCACTTCGACTTCCTCACCTGCGGAAATCGAGCTGCGCTCCGCGGGCAAAACAGCCAGCCCGTCGGCCCTGAGCAAGGTTTTCAACATGCCCGTGGTTTGCTCGCCCGAGCTGTATGCGAGCAGTTTGTCTCCGTTGTATTTCAGCCGGACCCTGAGAAGTTTGGTGCGGCCAGGGCGTTTCGATGCGTTCTCTTGCAGGATGGCGCGCACTGCGGGCTGAAGCACGCGTCGATATCCCATTGCCTTGAAGATAGCAGGCTTCACTAATTCCGCGAAGATTATCATGGAGGCAACAGGGTTGCCCGGCAGACAGAAAACCAGGCATCTGCCTTTCACACCGAAGGTGGTCGGGCCGCCGGGTCGCACGTCCACGGAATGAAACTCCAGTGAAACGCCCAAGCCCGTGAGCACCTGTTTGACCAGATCGCGTTCTCCCACCGATACGCCGGCCGAAGTAATGAAAAGATCGGCCTGAAGTCCAATGGTCATTTTCTCGATGTGGCTCGCCACAGTATCGCGTGCAATCCCTAGCATTTGAACAATTGCTCCGCATTCCTTCACCATGGCGGCAAGCGATATGCCGTTGCTGTCGACGACCTTGCCCGGCGCAACAGGTTGTCCAACCTCAACCAACTCGTCTCCGGTAGAAAGAATGGCAACCCTGGGCCGGCGAAAGACCGTCACCCGGCTCATGCTGAAGGAAGCCATCATGCTGATCTCCGGAGCGCGTATGACAGTGCCCATCGGAATCACATTTTCATTACGGCGCAGATCCGAGCCCGCGAGGCGAACGTGCTCGTGGTACCCGACCGGCGATTTGAACGCCACATATTCGCCATCCGCATCTGCGCTCTCGAAAGGGACCACGGCATCGGCTCCGGAGGGAATGGGCGCGCCGGTCATGATCTTGATAGCACAGCCGGGCTCCACAGGAATGTCAGAGAACGCGCCAGCCGTAATCGTACCAGCAATGCGCAGACGGGCCTCCGGAGTGCAATCGGCTGTTCGGACCGCATAGCCATCCATAGCCGAGTTATCGCACAGTGGCATATCCCACGGAGCAATTATGTCTTCCGCCGTTACCAAGTTCAGGGATTCGATCAACTCGACCGACTCAGTGCCGAGTGTTCGCGCGCGAGCGAAGATCATCCGCCGCGCTTCATCAAGAGTTGGCATGGTTCTCCTCTTTGTGGTGCGGCAATGGTGGGAATGGTAATTGCTCAGGCGGGCTGGCCAGCTTTCCATCTTCCAGATAAATCACGCTGGCGCCCAGCCTTGCGCCCAGACGCTCGTCGTGAGTGGAAATGACGATGGTCATGCCGTATGCGGCACGCGAGACTACCAGTGACTCAAACAGCATTGCACTAGCGCGATCCACATTCGCTACCGGTTCATCCAATAACAGAACTTCAGGCTTGCAGGCCAGGGCGCGGGCAAGCGCGACGCGCCGACTCTCGCCACCAGACAATTCCCGCGCGGTCCGTGATTCGAATCCGCTGAGGCCAACCTTCTCCAGAGACTCGTTGACCACGTCTTGAATCATTGTTTTACCGGCACCTCTGGCTGCCAGTCCGAATGCCACGTTGCCAGCCACACTGCCCGAAAACAGATAGGGGCGTTGATGAAGCAGGGTTACGCGCTGGCGCAAAAGCGCGCACTCCTTCCTCGTCCAATTTACGAGCGCGCCATCAAAGCTGACCGTTCCCTGGTCCGGTTTGTTAAGAAAGGCGAGGATGCCCAGTAACGTGCTTTTCCCGGATCCGTTGGGGCCGACCAATACGTAGAGTCCTCCGGTAGAAAGGGAGAGGTCGTCGATGGCAACTCCGAGAGTTTTTCCATACGAGGCCTGAACGGATGAGAGGTGGTACTTCGCGATGCTCATGCGCGGGGGCCCTCTTGTGCGACGGTCAGAAAGAGATTGACTGCGAGCGCAACAACGATAAGGATCAGACCAAGGGCTAGACCAAAAGCAAAATCACCCTTGCTGGTTTCCAGTGCAATTGCGGTGGTCATGGTGCGCGTGTACATGCGAATATTGCCGCCGAGCATCATGGCCACGCCTACTTCGGAGATGACTCTGCCGAAACCGGCAATGATGGCTGCGACGAGTCCGAAACGAACTTCGCGCGCCAGTTGGAAGAGGCTCTGCGCATCGCTGGCCCCGAGAGTGCGCGCGGTGGGCAGGATTCTTTCATCCGCTCCCTGAATCGCGCTGAGGGTGTAATTGGCTATCACCGGAATGGCAAGAATTGTTTGACCGATGATGATGGCTCTGGGAGTAAAGAGGAGTCCCATGGAGCCGAGCGGCCCCTGCCGGCTGAGAAGACCGTAGACCAGGAGGCCGATTACCACGGTGGGCATCGCCATAAGGCTGTTCAACACGAGACGGACTGCGCCTTTCATCGGAAACTTGCCCAGGGTTACCGCGACGCCAATGGGGACCCCGGCCACGGAAGCAAAGAGAACTGACCAGAGGGCGACGCTGAGCGAAGTACCAACAGCGGAGGTTACGTCGCTGTCTCCGGAGAGGATCAGCGCAACGGCCATGCGAAGCGAGTCTGCGATGAAACTCACGCGCTACTTCCCTTTGAAGGTGAAGAAGACGGGGTCGCCTTGCACCTGGTAATTGGCGATAATTCGCTGGCCTTCGACCCCGGAGATGTAGTCGATGAACTTCATGGCGAGGTCATAGTGCACGTACGGAAATCGCTTCGGATTCACAGCAATCACGCCATAGGGATTGAAAAGTCCGTTTGCTCCCGTCAAGGCTGAAACCTGGGCGACCGTGAGCCTGGGCATCGGCTTGCCTGGCTTGGCGAAAGTGCGGCTGCCGTCATAAAGGATGACAAGGTCTGTCTTCCCGTGTCGAAAGGCGTTATAAGTACCACGGTCGGCGAGAGTGTAGCCGCGCAACTCGGTTGCCATGTTGATGACTTCACCCATGCCTTGGCCTGCCGAACGATACCATGAACCGGCAGGCGCAATCCGTGCGGCTGACCAGATCTCTTTCTCTTTCTGTTCGGTGCCCGAATCGTCGCCGCGCGAGATGAAGAGTGATTGCTTCGCAGCGATTCGCTTGAAGGCATCGGCCGCGCTGGTAGAATGTCTCAGATCGGCGGGATCGTTGTCAGGGCCAATCACGACGAAGTCGTTGTACATCACGTCTCGACGATTTATCCCGAAACCGTTCGCGACGAACTTGTCTTCCAATGCGCGGGCATGAACCAACACAACGTCAACATCGCCTTGTTCGCCGAGCTTAAGTGCCTTCCCCGTTCCCACGGCAATCACATCGACTTTGCAACTGCACTCTTTTTCAAATGGAGGTAGAAGAACGTTCAACAATCCGGAGTTGTCTGTCGAAGTTGTGGTGGACATTCTGAGACGGGCCTGGGCAGAAGAGACGGAACATACGATGGCCAGTGCACTGACAACAAAGGCGGCGCGACATTTTTCAAAAGCTCTTCCGGACATCATCTTCATGATAACGGCCTCTCTAGTTGCCAATGTACTTGGCGTACAAACTCCGGGCAACGCCAACATCGGTTGTGCCCTTTAGAATAGCCCGTCCATCGGGGAAAACGGTAATGTCGAAATTCTCGATTTGAGCTCTAAGCGCGAACTCGTTGGCTCTGACCGTTCCTACGGACTCAAGCCGCTTCGCAAGCTCCTGCAGGTCAAGTTGACGCTCTCGGTCATAAATCTGCACGGCATTGCGGCCGCACAGGCCAGTCGGAGGCCTCCGCTTTCCTGTCAAGTAGGTAAACTCTCGCCGGCCACAGGCGGGACAGTCCGGGTTCGCCTGCGGTTGAGGAACCTGCAGGATGTCGCCCGCCCATACGTCAACGACCGTCATTTTCTCGGACAGATTGCCGGCATGGCCCGTAAGAATCATGAGCGCATCCGCAACCTGCAACGCAGCGATGATAGTAGTGATCGGTCCCAGGACGCCAGAGGTTTCGCACGTTTCCTGTGTCCCTGCTGGAGGCATTGGCAACATGCATCGCAAGCAGCACGTCTTTCCGGGGATGATCGGCATCTTCAGGCCATAACTTCCCACTGCCGCGCCGTAGATCCATGGTATTCCGTGGAAGAGCGCGAAGTCGTTAATGAGATAGCGCGTCTCAAAATTATCGACGCCATCCATCACGAGATCGATATTTTCAAATAGATCATCCACTGTTGCTGGCGTTAGATCGCTGATTGCCGGCTCGATTTTAATAGAGGAGTTAATAGCTCTAAGACGAACCGCAGCCGCAGCCGCCTTGGGAAGGGCTGCCTCTGCATCTTTTTCGTCAAACAGCGCCTGGCGCTGCAGGTTGCTCCACTCTATGTAGTCACGGTCGATGACGCGCAGAAAGCCAATGCCTGCCCGCGCCAGCAACTCCGCCTGCGTACTGCCTAGCGCGCCGCATCCAACAATCGCAACCCGCGACTGCGAGAGACGGCGCTGTCCCTCTTCGCCAATCTCGCGGAATCGAATCTGGCGCGAGTAGCGATCATGACTGGCAGGAACTTTCACTTCGTTCATTTCCATTTCTCAGCAAGCCTTCCTGTCTAGCGGTCCGTGCAGGAATAGCAGGGATCGAGTGCGGCCTGAATCAGGGGCACATCAGCGATCGTGTTATTCATGACCATGGCGGCCACTGACGGTATGTTGGCAAAGCTCGGTGTGCGCACCTTGACCCGAAGGGGAGTATCGCTTCCGTTGGATGCGAGGTAGTAGAAAACCTCGCCGCGTGGAGCCTCGATTCGAACCACCGCATTGCCTGCCGGCACGGAGTAGATCTCGCCGGCATGAATCGGCCCCTGCGGCATACGATTCAACACCTGATCGATGATCTTGCAGCTCTCAACGATCTCAAGAGCGCGCACAACCACCCGCGCCAGCACATCACCCGCGGTCTGAACCGGCACGGAGAAGTCAACCTTCCCATAAGCGAGATAGGGCTGGTCGCGGCGCAAGTCCGAATCTACTCCGGAAGCACGCGCAACCGGACCTACGACTCCGTAGGCTATCGCATCTTTTCTTGTCAGTACTCCAACACCTTGGCAGCGTGCAATCACGGTCTGGTCAGTCGTAAGCAGGGGAATCAGGATCCCCTCCGTCACGGCACGGATCGCATGAGCAACTTCGCGTACCTTGGAGTCATCCAGAATATCGCGGTTCACCCCGCCTATCCGGTTCATCGAGTAATTGACGCGGTTTCCGGAGATGGATTCAAGCGCATCCATCACCGACTCGCGGAGACGGAAGATCTGCATGAAGAGCGTCTCGAAACCAATGAGTTCGGAGGCGACACCCGCCCATAGCAGGTGAGAGTGGAGGCGCTCCAACTCGGCCATCACCATGCGGATATGCTGTCCGCGCTCAGGGATCTCGATGTTCCCAATGCGCTCCAGAGTCATGCAGAAACTCATGGAGTGTACGTTCGAGCAGATGCCGCAAACGCGCTCCAGCAGGGCGATGGACTTCGTGATGTTCTTCCGCTGGGCGAGCCATTCGATACCGCGGAAGTTGAAGCCGACCTTGAGCGAGGAGCCGATTACGTTTTCCCCCTCGCACTCGACTTCGATTTTGTAAGGTTCTTCAAGGGCAATGTGGTAGGGTCCAATCGGGATGTTATAACTCATAGTCGGTCTCCACTCGTGCGCAAAAAGGCACCCGGCTTGTCGCCATTGCGGAGCATCAGAGTCGGCGTCTCCTTGCGGCCTTCAAACGTCACCGCATAGTAGTCTCGGGTTTCCCGTTCCGCCCAATCCGCACCCGGATAAATTTCGACAATGCTCGGAACATTGATGCCCTCGGCGAGGAACGACACCGCCGAGAGAAGCGTGCCGCCCATGTCCCAATGCCACGACAACCGCATCGCATTGGCGGGTTCAGACAAGGCCACGATGGCCACAAAGCGGGCCTCGGCCTCGAGCATGGTGCGGGCAATCTTCTGAATCGACGCGGCGGAAACCGAGAGCCACCACCCATCGGCTCGCTCAGTCCAGGTGCCTCCAATCTTCAATCTCGTCTCTTCTGCCGTCATCGGGTTTTCTCCTTGCTTTCAAAAAAAACGCTCGGCATCATTTTGCGTTGCAGGCGGCGGCGGCGGCAGCGTTCACAGAGGTGCGCGAGTTCGCGCGTCTCATCCTTCACGTGGTCGAACGCCCGCTGGAGCAACTCATCGCTGGCTAAACGCACGGGGTCGCCGCACTCCGTACACGCATGAAATCTGACCAGATGGCGTGTACTCAGTTCGCCGGGATGCTCATAGCACGGCATCTGGCCGGTATCCATGCTGAGCGCGTTCCCCGGGCAACGATCGACGCAACGGGCGCAAAATGTGCAACGCCCCGGATCATAGGTCCAAATATAGGCGTTTGCCTGTTCCGAACCGGTGACTGCATTGCTCACACAAACATAAGAGCACATGCCACAACCGATGCACTTGTCGGGATCCAGGGTCACTGCGCCACGAAATCGGGAGGGCGTCGGCACTCTGCCAGGCAGCCGAACCGTGGCCTTGTCGCCGATCAAATTTCCGGCAATCATCTTGAGTATCTTCAGCATCCTATTGCCCCCCGTAGCGGACAAAAAAGGCCGCGGCCAATGCGAGTGCAGCAACGGACCCGCCCCATCTCCACATCATGCTGGTTGCCTGCGCTAACTTTAGCCGAGCCGTGGATGCGGCCAGCAGGGTGAGCAGCGGCACCAGTGCAAGCGAGAGCAAAACGAAGCCCGCCGCATTCACATACCAAAGTGGACTCCGATAGGGAATGGCAAGCACAACCACAAAGCCGATCAGCGCAACCCACTCCAAAGCGTGCGCCAGTTCCCAAAGCGCCAACCGCGGACCATCGAACTCGGTCAGTGGTCCGGCCAACACTTCCTGTTCGGCGTTGGCCAAGGAAAAGGGATTGAGACGCAGTTTTATGGGCAAGCAGAACAGGATGGCGGCCAGCGCTGGAATGCGAACCATCCACGGAGTCGACGATACGATCTGCGAGCTATGCATCGATCCAGCCGAAGCGGCCATCGCAACCAGCGCAGTGAGAAACGGCACGTTGGAAGCGATGCTGACGACGGCCTCGCGCGTTGCGCCGACCTCGCCGTAGATGGAGCGTGAGGCGTAGCCCGCCAGAATGAAACAGAGCGGAGGAATCTCCAACAGGCTGACCAGCACGATAAGGTCGCCAACGAGGCCACTCTCATCTCGAAACACAGGCAGCAGCGCGAGTGTGCCGAGCATGCTGCCAATGGCCAACAGGGGCAGCCCGGTTAAGAGTGGAATGTCGGAGGCCTCGCGGCTGACCGGCAACTTGGCCAACAGCTTCACAACGTCATAGAACGGCTGCGAGAGTGGCGGGCCGATTCGTCCCTGGAAACGCGCCTTCAACTTCCGCTCGATGCCCAACATCAACCAGCCAATCGGCAAAGCGTAGAGCAATCCGGGAAAGATAAGCAGCGCAATAAAAGCACGAGATGAATTCATTTGCTCACCGCCGTTGCTCCCGATTTGCGAAGCGCAAGTCTTTCAATTGCCAGGCTAATTCCCTCGATGATCGCGTGCGGGCGCGGAGGACAGCCGGGAACGTAGATGTCAACAGGAATGATTTTGTCCAAGGGGCCATCGATGAACGGGCTCCCGGCAAAGACATTGCACGTTGCCGGGCAGGAGCCGATGGCGACGACGACTTTGGGCTCCGGCATCTGACCGTAGATGGTTTCCAGAGCTTCACGCGTTGTATGAGTTACGGGCCCGGAGACGCACAATACATCGGCGTGCCTGGGGCTGCCTTCGAGCTTGATGCCAGCTTGCTCCACGTCATAGCGCGGCGTGAGGCAGGTGATCAATTCGATATCGCATCCATTACATGCGCCCGCATTAAAGTGATACAACCAGGCGGAACGACGGCGCGCACGCTCAACCAGCCGAAAGATCAAGCCATGTTCTGTTCCGCTCATGCGACACCTCCCAGCAGTTGCGGCCAAACTCCGGCCGCAAGCAGCGTGATGGCCAGCAGGAGAACAGCAACTGCCATCAGTGTTTTGTTGTATTGGACCGGCCGTTCCGGGGAAGTATCCGGGCCCCACCAGAACAATGTGATGGCGCGAGCATAGACAGCCACGGAGAGCATGGCCGCGCCGCACAGTGCGGTGAGCAGCGCGGGGTTCCCAGCGACCGCAGTGAAGATGCGCCAGTGAGCGGCGTATCCCAAGGTTGGCGGAACACCCAGAACGGCAAGGGCGCCAATCGCAAATCCGACGGAACCGAGCGGATAACGCGAAGCCAAGCCTCGTGCATCCGTCAGCTTTGTCCCATCCGCCTCAGGTCCGGAGATGCTGGCAAAGAGCAATGCCTTGGCCAGGGCGTGAACGGTTGCACCAATCAGTGCGCCATGGATCCCCAGGTCACCTCCGAAGGCTAGAGCTACTACCATCACTCCAAGGTCTTCCACGGTGGAGAACGCGAGCAGCCGCTTGATGTCCCGCTGCGCCAGCGCAAGAAATGCGCCCACAACAGCCGAAGCTGCTCCGAGTACGATCCAGGGCAGCGCGGGCGTAAACAGCCATGGCTCGGAAATGCGCAAAATCAGGACTTCAGCAAACGCCGCAACGTCGATGACGCCGATGACCAACCCGGCCAACACGGCGGGAGTGGATTCGGCAACCAGCGGCAACCATAACCAGAGCGGCACCAGACCGAGTTTGACAGCAATGGCAGGCAGCAACAAAGCCAGGGCGAGATGTGCGTTGCCCTGTTCGGCTGCCAGGGTTCCGCCAACCATCCCCAGTGCCGAAATCGCGATGGCCAGCAGGTAGCCGTAGCGCGCGGCAGACTTGTCGCTGGCCTTCCAAAGTGCGAGCAATGCGACAACAGATGCCGCCTCCAGCAAGCCTGTGCGCAACAGAGAGCCCTGAGCGAGAATTCCTCCAATGGAAAGTCCACCGGCCAGAGCCAAGGGAAGAAGCAAGCGACGCCATGCCTTGGTTGCCGCGGAGGCCAGCAGAAGTCCCGCCAGAGAAATTCCCACTCCGATTGCCAGGATAGGTATCTGGAGCACTTTCAGCGCCGCGCCATGGACAGCTTCAATGCTACCTGCGGGTGAAAACCAGCCGAAAGCACCGACCGCTACTGCGAGGATCGGAAGAAACACCCATGTGTATTTCTCCGCTGCTGCAAGCGGCTTTGCGACGGAAGAAGCAATGCGGCTGAGCAGATGCCAGATACCCAGCCACACCGCGTCAACATCGAACGCGCGATAGAATGGAGCAAGCGCGTGTTTCATTGCGTAAGAGAAATCGCTTGCTCCCATATGTCCCCGCGGAGGAAGCATTTCCCCGCCTGTGAATACGGAAGGAGCGCCACCCGCGGTGGCCGTGCCACGCATGAGCGATGGGCCCCAGACAACCAGCGTGCCCAAAAGCAAGGCGACCATACCGAGCATCAGCCCACCGGAAGCCAGCCAGATTCCCTGTCCCGAGGAGAGCCCGAACCAACTCACTCCGGCGAGCGGCGCGCAGCCCAGTGACGGAAGCAGCGGGTTCAGCAGGTAGGTAACAGCCAACTGTGGAGCCACACCGAGCAGGACGCAGCCGGCCGCAAGAACGCCTCCGCCGGCAACCATGGTCCAATTGGATTCATGGGCATGTTCGGTGGCGCTGCCATCACTTCCGAGGAAGACGCCGCTGGTGGCCTTGAGAAACGAGAAGACGGTCAGAATGCTGCCAACCCAAGGAATGAGCGCAAGTATCGGCTGATGAACTTCAAGGGCAGCGTTGTAGAGCATCCACTTGCTAACGAATCCATTGAACAGCGGAACGCCGGCAATGCCTGCCGCGCAGACAAGCCATATCGTCATGGTATGCGGCATCCTTCTTCCCAGGCCGCCCAGTTTATCCATGTCGCGCGTCCCGCAGGAGTGCTGCACCGCGCCGGCGCACAGAAAGAGTCCGCCCTTGAATAGTCCGTGATTCAGACAGTGGAACAGGCCGGCGGCTATGCCCAGTGGGGTTCCCAGCCCAAGCCCGAGCATCATGTAGCCGATCTGGCTCACGGTATGGTAGGCGAGCAACTTCTTCAGATCGTGCTGCGCCAGGGCAAACAGTACGCCAATCAGCAACGTGATCGCGCCCAACCATGACACGGTAAGTCCCCACGATGCAGGCCAAGGGCCAATCGAATGCATGCGGGCAACCAGGTAGACGCCCGCCTTCACATAGCAAGCGGCGTGAAGCAACGCGCTGACTGGGGTGGGAGCCGCCATGGCGCTGGGAATCCAGGTATGCAACGGGAATTGAACCGACTTGGCAACGGCGGCTACCAGAAACAGCAGGAAGATTCCGGTAGTAAACGCTCCCTGCACCCGTGAATCGGTCCAAAGCGCAGTGCCCGTGCGGAAATAAATCAACATCACGGCCGCAAACAAGCCGTAACCTGCTAGGTGCGTCATGGTCAGCACCTTGCGTGCCCCGAATGCGGCTTCGCGATCCCGATACCAGAAGCCAACCAGGAAGAAAGAGCAGAGCCCAATCAATTCCCAACTCAGATAGACGAGAAAAAGATCGGAAGTGTATACAAGGTGAATCAGTCCTGCGATAAAGATCAGGACCAGTGAATAGAATCGAGTGGCGCCCTTCTCCTTCTCCATGTAACCCACAGAGTAGAGCAACACAGCCGAACCGATCCCCGCGCCCATGAGCGCAAACAGGAAACTGAGCCCATCGATGTGATAGGCAAGCTGAATCGGTCCGTCCCAGTGTCTGAGCGTAAAATCGTATGCGTTTCCGGCCATGATGGCTGGCCAGAGCGCTAAAACACCAGCCAGTGCGCTCACTCCGGAGAACAGCGCCAGCCAACCCTTGGCCCGAGCCGTCAGTACACCGGCAAGGATGAGTTGCAACAGCACTCCTCCGAGGAGCATCGCAAGCGGCATCAATGGGGCATAACTTGCAGTCACTATTGCCTCCTTCCACGCATGGCGCGCTCAACCGCCTGCCACCATCGGGAAGATAGCCACAACGTCGTCGCACCCCAATGGGGAGTCGATCCCCTTGAGGTGCGCGACGTCGCGGCCGTTGATGAAAATGATGATCGTGCTGTTGAGTCGATCTCCTTCGAATACACGCTTGCCGAAGGCGGAGCCATGCTGCGCGGCAAGCCCCTCAAGGAGCGAGCGCATGTCTGGCGCCGCCTTCGTCCACGTTTCTTCTCCGCAACCCGTCAGCGCACGGATATCAGCAAAGTATCGGATGGTCACGGACGTTCGTCTCCCTGCTTAGGCGAGTTGCAGTTCATGCAGCCGCTCTTGTGTCGGCACACCCTTCTCGTCCCAACCGCGCAACTTGTAGTACTCGGGCAGCATTTCCGGCACATGACTGAGTTCGCCTTTCGACGGCCCTGTCTTGATGGGAAGTGTTGTCATGCGCAAGGGCAGTTGGTCGTCCTTGCTTGTCATTCCAGCCCCGATGTTGAACATCTTCTCGAGGTTCCATATCCGTTCGCCGGCCTTCAGGTAGTCCTCCGTGGTGTAGGTAACTCCCGTCAGCGCCGATAGCATCGCCGAATAGTTATCCCCGCCCATTCCGAAGGTTCCGAAGATACAGCCGCCGGAAGCATCGATGGCCGCCGTAAGGTCCTGGAAGAGCTTGACCCAGTATGGCTTGTCGAGTGTGGCGTGAGGATCGAGCTTGGCGCCGCAACCCAGCACTTCCACTGCAATGGTGTATCCCTTCACGTGGCAGCCGCCGCGATTGCAGGTGGCATACTCCAGGCCGATGCCCTGAATTCCGCGCGGATCGTAAGCCGGGATCTCCTGCTTCTTCACCGTCATGGAAAGTTCCGGATGCCCATAGGAGTTGGCAAGGCGATAGGAGCCAAGCGCCAACTTGTTGCCGATGCCTTCGCGCAGGCCCGTCTTGCGTGTCATCTCGACCATCGCATCGACATTGCCGAAGCTGAGGTCCACACCCTCCGTCTCTTTCAAGGTGATGAGGCCGGCTTCAAACAATTCCATGGCGCAGGCCAGGGTGGATCCGAACGAAATAGGGTCCATGCCCATCTCGTTGCATAAGTGATTGCTATGCGTCACCGCATCGAGGTTGTCGATTCCGCAATCCGGCCCCATCGACCAGGCCGCCTCATACTCGGGGCCTTCGCCTTCTCCGGCGTACTTGGGATTCTTGACCTTGCTGACGCGCCCGCAACTGATCACGCAGGAGAAGCATCCTTTGGCGCGAACTAGTTGATTGGCCGCCAGGGTCTCGCCGCCAACCTTGTCCGCGGTTGGAGAGTAACCATCCTGGAAGTTATGCACCGGAAACGAGCCGATCTCGTTCAGGATATTGACCAGGACATCGGTGCCGTACGCCTTCAGTCCTGCGCCGCCCACCGGATGCTCCTTGATGCCCTTTCGTCCAACGAGAACGGCGTCTTTGAATTCCTTTGGCCGGGCGACGCTGATAGCCTTGGTTCCGACCACAGCAATGGCCTTCAGGTTTTTCGAGCCCATCACGGCGCCAACGCCGCCGCGCCCGGCAGCGCGATGCATTTCATTCATGATCGCCGCGAACAGAACCTGCTTCTCGCCTGCCGGTCCGATGCATGCAACCTTGGCTTCCACGTCGGTCTCAGCGCGGACCAGGTCTGTCGTATCCGGCACCCACTTGCCCCACAGATGAGAAGCCTTGCGAATCTCGACGACATCGTCCTTGATCCACAGATAGACCGGCTCATCCGCCTTGCCCTCAATGATGAGAGCATCGTAGCCGGCATAATGCAGCTCGGGTCCCCACGATCCGCCCGAGTTGGCGCCAGCGATCACGTCGGTCAACGGACCCTTGGTGACCACATGGTAGCGGCCGCCGGAGGGAGCGAAGGTGCCTGTGAATGGACCCGGAGCAAAGACCAGTTTGTTGTCGGGCGAGAGTGGATCGACTTTCGGATCGACCTCGTCGATATAGAGTTTGTCCGCCAAGCCGCGCGCTCCAATATAGAGAGCCGCGTCTTTCATATCGGTGGCCTGCCTGGTCACGGCCCCGGTCGTCAAGTTGACACGAAGAATTGTCCCGCTATAGCCGTTCATGCTTATGCCCCCTCAAAAGCAGACTTGAACTTGCCTGCGAGTTCTCTCTTCCGAGAGCGTGTAGAGATGTTGTCATCGACGAATTCCAACGCTTGGCTGGGGCAGAACTGCACGCAGGCAGGATCGCCGTCGCAAGTGTCGCACTTGAGGATGGACTCGGTCACACTGTCGTATACGGCGTTGCCGAATGGGCATGCAATCGTGCACATGCGGCAGCCGATACACTTCTCGCGGGAATACTCCACCAGCGTGGTTCCCTTGGCGCGATGCAGCGCGCCAGTTGGACATACCTTCACGCACGAAGCGGAATCGCATTGTTGGCACATCATGGGAACCGAGAAGCCCTCTCGCTCCCAGCTATACACATGGATACGGGTCGCTGTGGGCCGGAACTGATTCTCGTGGCTGAAGCTACAAGCCAGTTCGCAGTTCTGGCATCCAGTGCACCGGTCTGGATGAATCATCAATACTTTCGGCATACTATCTCCAATCCAATCTGACGTGGACGCAACGCACTGCCCTCTGGAGAGCCAAGCGTCAGTATCCTCGCACGCCCAGAGGGCGTTAAGTAACCCAGTTCGCAACAGATTGCAGCACCCAACAGAAGAAACAGCTGGAAACCGCACGACATCTGGACTCCGGCTTGGTGACGAGCCTTCAGGTTGACACCCGGAGCGATGTTACCGGCAATCTGTGCGCTACCCACAATTGCACGTCATGTGCCAAGTTACGGTTTTTTCTCGCAGAAAGTCCGTAATCAGATCCATGCCAAACCACATTTCCGGCCGAACACCTATGTTTAGGCCGTGAGCCCGAGTCGAAAGCACTCAATTCCAGGTGCAAATGACAGCGAGCCAATGCCAGCTCCTGGACGATGCGGGTAACCCAAAGCCTGAATCGTGGAGTAGGCTGTCTCAATCTGTTGTCACGAAATGGGACAGGTGTCTCAAAATGCAACTTCGCTTCGTATGTGATTCGGAATGCGTGCCTTGTGCCAGTTCGGTTCTCGTCCAGGACGGATGCAAGGAGTCCAGCCAGCAAGCGCAAGGGATTGCGAGAATTGATTGGCTCTGACTGTCGCCACAACCTGACTATGCATACAATCAATATTGGCGGGAATCCGCGATCAGCTATGATTCCGTGTATGGCACTAAAAATGCATATGTTTTGCTAGCACTTTGGTATCCGGCATATGGTCCCCATCGACACTCATGGTCGTCGCATCAACTACCTCCGGCTTTCGGTCACCGACCGGTGCAATTTGCGCTGTCAGTACTGCATGCCCGCCGAGGGAATCCGCAAACTCCGGCACAGCGATATTTTGAGTTTTGAGGAACTGCACCGCGTTGCGCGTCTTGCGGCTTCCCTGGGCATCGAAAAGATCCGGATTACGGGCGGCGAACCACTGGTCCGGAAGGGCCTTGTCAATTTTCTCCAGAACCTCTCCGCTATCGATGGGCTGAAGGAACTCGTCGTCACAACGAACGGCCTGATGCTGCGAGAATTCGCGGCCGATCTGCGGCGCGCCGGGGTGCACCGCCTCAATGTGAGTCTCGATTCCATGCAGCCGAAGACCTTCTCGATGCTCACGCGCGGCGGCGATCTGAGAAAAGCAATGGACGGAATCGACGCCGCCGAGGAAGCCGGTTTTCCTTCCGTGAAGATCAACACGGTGGTGATTCGGGGCGTAAACGACGGCGAATTCCTGGATTTTGCCGCGCTTACGCTCCGGACCCCCCACCAGGTCCGGTTCATCGAGTACATGCCGACAAGCATCGCGCCCAATTGGTCGTCGGCCTTTGTCTCTGGAGAAGAGATTCTTCAGCAAATCAGCAAGACCTATCCTCTGAATCCGGTGCCCAATGCCGGAGCGGCAGGACCGGCGAAGATTTTCAGGATTCCCGGAGCTTTGGGAACGATCGGCATCATCACTCCAATCTCCAATCATTTCTGTGCGTCCTGCAATCGCATTCGCGTCACCGCGTCAGGCGTCGTAAAAGGATGTCTGTTTGATAATGGAGAAACAAGTCTCAAGCCGTATTTGGACCGGAGCGACGACGAGTTGCGGGGCGTCCTGATGCGTGTACTCAGAAACAAACCTGACCGGCACCATTTATTGGACAGCGAATCGCTCATTACTCCCTTCTCGATGTCTGAAATCGGCGGATAATCATCAATGAAGGATAGTAGTCTAGCTACCAGGAAGTATTCTTATGGCTGATACGCCGCAGCGCGTGCCGCGCGATGTAAGAATGCAAGGATTCGCCGAGCGGGCTTCCCTGAACGAGGCGATCGCGTGGGTCGATCGCTATTCGAGAATTCAGGATGCTGAAAGCGTTGCTCTCGGCGGTGCCGTTGGGCGCATTCTCGCGGAACCTCTCCTTTCCCCTGCCGATGTTCCGCCAGCCGATACCGCCAGCCATGATGGTTACGCCCTGCGTTCCTGTGAGACGGTTGGCGCGGGCAGCTACAACCCACTTCCTTTTTGCCTGCAGGACTATCAACCTCCACTGAGCCCGTTTTCCGCCGCGCTGGTCACCAATGGCACTACGCTTCCGATGGGCGCGGATGCCGTTGCCCCTTTCGATCTGGCGCAGGCCGGTCCGGAGGGGGCGAACCTGATTGGAAGCGTGGCGCGGGGAGAGGGAGTAAGCGTGAAAGGTCAGGAAGTTCAAATGGGGACAACCCTGATCGAGACTTCACGGCAACTCAGGGCCTCGGATATTGGATTGATCTCCTCGTTCGGCATCAAACGGGTCAGTGTCATTCGGCGTCCATTGGTGCGGCTCCTCCTTGTTGGACGCAAGTCGTCCAAAGTCGGCAAACTCGCCGATGCCAACGGCCCCATGCTGCGCGCCCTCGTTGTTCGCGACGGCGGAACCGTGGAGATTTGCAGGTACGGGATCAAAGAACGCGGTGCGATTGAGGAGTGGATTGCCCGCCCCGGTGCGGATCTAGTTCTGGTTTGCGGGCGCACGGGTGTGGGACCTGACGACGAAGCACCCCTGGCTCTGGCTGCCGGCGGCACTCTTAGCCTTCACGGCATCGCGGTGCGTCCTGGAGGAACCACTGGCATGGGATGTGTTGGAGAGATTCCCGTGATCCTGCTGCCCGGCAGCCCACTGGATTGCCTGCACGCCTACGACCTGTTTGCGGGCCGGTTGATCAGGAACCTCAGTGGCCGCGCTCCATCGTTGCCGTATCGCGTGCGGCAAGGAAAGCTCAAGCGCAAGATTGTTTCGTCAGTCGGGACAGTGGAACTTTGCCGCGTGCTGCTGATCGCAGGCGACGTAATTCCGCTGGGCAACGATGACTCGGGAGGGCTCGCGTCCGTAGTTCGTGCGGATGGATTCATCATGATTCCCGCCACTCTGGAAGGTTACGCACCCGGAGCCACTATGGATGTTTACACTTACGACGAACCTCATGGAGTGGAAGGCAATTGAAGATGACGAAGGTACAGAACTCGGCCATGCTTCGTGCGGCGCGGCAGCAGCAGTTTCTCGATGTGATCGATCGCGACGAAGCCGAAGCGCGCTTCCGCCATCACCTCAAGCTGGCGCCGTTGGGAGAAGAAATTGTTTCACTGGCAAAGGCGCTGGGGCGAGTTCTCTCGCGCAATGTGATTTCCCGGGTCGATGTCCCTGGATTCGACCGCTCGCGGATGGATGGTTTTGCCGTTCGCTCCATCGATACTGTAGGAGCAACGGACGATGCACCACGCACGCTCGAACTCAATGCAGAGATTCTTACACCGGGTGTCGTTCCCGCGGCGGATGTGGTGGCGGGATTCGCCACCATTGTGGCGACCGGGGGCATGATTCCGCGCGGGGCCGACGCCGTCGTCATGGTGGAGTACACCGACGCGCAGGAGCGGCTCGGCCAGGTGATCGTCGACGTCTATCGGACAGTTTCGCCGGGCGCCTTCATTGCCGCGGCTGGCAGTGACATCGCACAGGGCGAAACGGTTCTGCGCACTGGCCAGGTTCTCACTTCGCGCGAGATTGGCTGTCTGGCGGCTATCGGACTTGGCGAAGTCAATGTTTGGCGTCAACCAACCGTAGGCATCTTTTCCACCGGCGATGAACTGGTCGCACCGGGAGATGAGCGCCCCCTGGGCGGCGTCTACGACTCGAACGGTACGATCTTCGCCGGGGCTGTCGAGGAGGCCGGCGGCTTGCCCGTACCGCTGGGCATTGCTCACGACAACGAAGAAGAGATTGCCGCCGTGCTCGAACGGGCCCTGCAGTGCGACATCGTTCTGCTTTCGGGGGGAACATCCAAGGGCGCTGGTGACCTGGCTTATCGCGCAGTCAGCAAGCTTACCGACCCAGGGATTGTGGTTCACGGCGTCGCTCTCAAGCCGGGAAAGCCCGTATGTCTGGCCGTAACACGAGGTAAACCCGTTGTTGTGCTTCCCGGCTTCCCGACCTCTGCTATTTTCACCTTCCATGAATTTGTTGCACCAGTGATTCGGGCCTTCGCCGGGCTTCCAACGGGGCGCCACGAAACAGTAAATGCCTCACTTCCCACCCGCATCAGTTCAGATCGCGGACGCACGGAATACGTCATGGTCTCACTGGTTCGCGGCCTGGACGGGAAGCTCATTGCCTATCCGACGAGTAAGGGCTCCGGATCGGTCACTTCGTTTGGACAGGCCGATGGATTTTTCGCGGTCGGCGCGCAGACGGAGGCGCTTTCCGCAGGCGAAGAAGTGGACGTGACCTTGATCGGCGCACATCACTCGCTGGCGGACCTGGTCATCATCGGCAGCCATTGCGTCGGACTCGACCTGCTGATCGACCGTGTCATCGATGCGGGATTCTCGGTTCGAGCGCTGAATGTGGGCAGCAACGGTGGCCTGACGGCAGCCAAACGAGGCGAATGCGACATCGCGGGAATCCACCTGTTGGATCCAGTAACCGGAGAATACAATCGTCCATTCCTAGCAAATGATCTTCAACTCGCGACCGGATATACGAGACTCCAGGGGATTGTGTTTCGTGGCGGAGATACCCGGTTCGAAGGACAGAGCGCAGAGCAGGCTGCGGAAGAGGCGTGCGCAGACCCTGCTTGTCTTTTCATCAATCGCAACGCCGGAAGCGGCACCCGTATCCTGATTGACGGTCTCTTGAAGGGATGCGAGCCCGGAGGATACTCCAACCAGGCAAAAACTCACAATGCGGTGGCCGCCGCTGTTGCACAGGGCCGGGCCGATTGGGGCGTTGCTATCCGTACTGTCGCCCAACAATATGGGCTTGGATTTCTGCCTTTGCAAGCCGAGCACTACGACTTTGTGATTCCGAAGAATCGCACGCAACGAGCTCCGGTGCTCCGTTTTCTCGAGCTATTGCAGGATCCCGCTGTTCGCGCTTCGTTGCAGCAGCTCGGCTTCGAGTTTGAACAGAGTGCGGTGTGAGCGGATTTCAGAACACGGCCGTTTCAATGCCGCACCCGGAGAACTGAATGCCAAAACCTCTCGACGCCAAGCCTGCAATTGCCCATGCGCGAGTCTGGAGCATCCTGTTTCGAGCCCTGCACCTTCTGGCGATCAGCATTCTTGTCGGGGGACATGCCTTCAACGCACCGATCGATCCACTGCGCCGCGCGCTCTACGTGGCAATCGCCAGCGGCGTTGGCATGGCATTGATTGAGGCCTATCCTTCCTGGCGAGCTTTCTTTGAGGGCTGGGGAATTCTCGTGATGATCAAACTGGCGCTACTCTGTGCCGTTCCGTTTGCGTGGAGTCACCGCTTTGCGATCCTGGTCGTGGTTCTGCTGATCGCCTCTATAGGCTCGCACATGCCCAAACGGATGCGGCATTGGGCGCCGTTCTTCGGCCCAGAGGCGGACAGCCAGGCAACCTAAGGAAGATGGAGTACCGCGGGGCGCAGCACTCAGTTCACAAAGTGGGCTGCCTGGGGCTGTGAGGCGGCGGATACAGCCTCGTCGATTCCGTACTCTTTCATCTTGCGATACAGGGTGTTCCTGCTGATTCCGAGCGACATTGCGGCCTTGTGGATGTTGTGTTTGTAGTGGGTAACCGCTCTCCAGATCATCTCTTTTTCCACTTCGACAAGAGACAACAACGGAGCGATTTCAGCGGGCAGGCCCGGATTCGTCTCGCCACCGGGAACCGTGAGATCGAAGTATGCCGTTCGCAAGAGTGAATCGTCCCCTGCCTGATTGATCGCTCTCTCGATCAGGTTCTCCAGTTCCCGCACATTCCCAGGCCAAGGATAGGACTTCAGCTTTTCCAGCAGGTCTTCGTCGAAAACCTTGGGCGCTACCTTCATCCTCTCGGCGATTTTGATGCAAAGACTCTGAGCGAGCGCGGGAATGTCTTCCAGCCGCTCCCGCAATGGCGGTATGCGGAGATTGAGCACATTCAGCCGATAGTAAAGATCCTGCCGAAAACGCCCCTCTTTCACTTCCTGTTTCAAGTCCTTCAGCGTAGCGGCAATAATTCGAATATCAATAACTCGCTCGGCGGAGGAGCCGATGCGCGTCACCTTTCGTTCCTGAATGACCCGGAGCAGTTTCATCTGCGCGCTGAGCGGCATGTCGCCGATCTCATCGAGGAACAGCGTTCCTCCGTTCGCCATCTCGAACTTCCCTGCCTGACCACCCTTTTTCGCTCCAGTGAATGATCCTTCCTCGTAGCCGAACAATTCACTTTCAATCAAGGTCTCCGGCAAGGCGGCGCAGTTGACGGCCACAAACGGCCCTGTGCTTCTTTGTCCACTGTAATGAATTGCTTGCGCAACAAGTTCCTTGCCCGTGCCGCTTTCGCCTTCCAGCAGCACCGTGGATAAGCTGGCCGCCGCCATCGTGGCGCGGGTCTTCAATTCGGTCATGCCGGCGCCGTCGCCCACAATGTCGTCAACGGAAACACGCGGCGCTGAAAGACAACACGTTCTGGAAGGAGGCCGCCATTTCGAAATCTCACGGAAGGTTGCAACCGCGCCAATGATCGCCCCTCCCTCGTCGCGAAGCAGCGAAGCGGAACTGCGAATCTTTTTGCCGGACGAGTCGCAGACAACCTCTTTGTCTTCGTACTGTAAGCCATCATTCAGTATCTGCAAAAGCGGCAGATGGCAACTCGTCATCTGAGTAATATGCCGTCCCCGCACGAATTTCGGGTCGATGTCGAAGATCTCCGCGCCCTTGGCGTTGATCTCGGTCACAACCCCTCGGTTATCAATTGAAAGCATCCCATCCGACATGCTCTCAAGCAGAATGGAGGAATAGCGGTAGGCGTTGTAAAGCTTCTCCGCGGCGCGCCGCAGATGAAGCTGATTCTCGATGGCGCCAACCGCCGCCACGACCATGCCCAAAGTGTGAACATTGGAAGAGCGATAGTCGCCGCTCAGGTCGAGCACGCCCACCATCTTGCCGTCGGCGTCGAAGATGGGGGATGCTGAACAAACCAGAAAGTGGTTTTGCTTGCAGTAGTGCTCCGCGGCATAAACCTGTACCGGCTTGCGCTCAAAAATGGCGGTGCCTATCGCATTGGTGCCCTTCGATGCCTCACTCCAGTTCCCCCCAGGACACATCTCCACCCCGCGTGTGAGCAAGACAACATCGGAATCACCGATCACATCCAGAAGAAACCCGGTCTCATCGCTGAGTACCACCTGGAATCCGGTATCTTTTACAAAGTTGTACAACCGCTCGATCACGGGCCGTGCGATATTGACGAGAAGTTGGCGCTGGAAGAGGCGGTCTTTGAGCTGGAGCAGGTCGACGCTCTGGCACTCGGGGCAAAGCGGATCAACGCTCAGGTTATGGCAGCGTTGCCATGAGCTTGCAATCTCCGGATTCAGACGGCGAACGTCCAAGGAGAACCCGCCGGTGTATTGCTGCCATGCATTCTGAATGACGAGATTGTCTAAGGGCACTTAGACCTCCATACTAATCACAGATTTACACTATGCTTCATCTGGAACAGACTTGGCGGTGATATTCGTCACATTTAACGCGTGTTTTGACATTCCCGGAAGCGTCACGAATCCAATCGCCAATGGCGCGGTACATCCCTTGATCAAGTGTTCCATTTTGACACTAAAAGCACTGCACCATCGGCACTTCCAGTACGCCCGGAGAGCGACTGAACCCCGGGGCAACTGTCACGTTTTGTGACACTCGCGCCATCTCGGGACACCTGAATGGAACAGGGCTCCCGGCATCTGGTGGGCATATCCGGTTCTCTGGCGTGGAGCAGGGAGGATTCATGCGCCCGCTGCACAAATCGACCAGAAAGTTCAACTTGTTTAGAATCATCATCTTCAATCGCCAGTATCGAGATGAAATGAGCTTCGCTGCTCTACTGCGCTTGCGTTGAAGAGATACGACGCCATCCGGCGCGACATTGGCACGATACGTGCGATTAGATAAATAGCTGCATCGGAGCTCTCCGGCATCGTTGCGCACGTGCAACTGTCCGATTAGGTGCATCTGCCACAGCCCCCGAAGCGCCATCATTGCGGGGCAACTCAAGAACTGGAATAAGGACTGGACTATTGATGAAAAGACTTTTGCTAGTGATGCTCTCCGTTTTATTCGCTTCACTCCCCGCTTTGGCTCAGAACACCACGAGTACGGGTTCGATAACCGGCGTGGTCAAGGACCCGAACCAGGCGACACTCGTGAATGCCCAAGTCGTTCTTACCAACCTCGCGACCGCGGCAAAGACCACAGCAGCAACCGACGATCAGGGATCCTATGCGTTTCCAGTACTGGATCCGGGGAGCTATTCGGTTGCCATCGCGGCCTACGGCTTTCAGCCAGCTCGGAGCGGAGCGCTCAGAGTGGCTGCAGGACAGAATTTCCACTACGATTTCTCTCTCGATCTAGCCGGTGTCACGGAATCCGTAAGCGTCAAGGCCGGTTCGTTCGAGAACTCCTACCGCGTGGACGTACTGGCGCCCGCTACGCCCCTCGGCCCGACGCCCATCGTGAACCAGCCCTATACGATCAATGTGATCTCCCACCAGTTGATCGAGGATACGCATTCGAGAAGCTTCAAGCAGATAGCCAAGTACCTGCCGCTGGTCTCCTTCCAGGAGCAGCAGGGACCGGAGGTTCTGCGCCCTGAAACCCGCGGCATGTATGGAACCAACATGCAGGGCGACCGCATGGACGGAATGGGATTTGCGGTCACCGTGCCTTTCGCGCTGGAGGAGTACGAACAGATTGAGGTTCTCAGCGGCGTGGGCGGCTCGATGTATGGCCCCGCCGCCCCCTCGGGCACCTTCAATTTCGTCTCCAAGGCCCCTACCGAAGAGCCCTTCCGCGAGGCTGAGGTGGATTATGAGGGCCGCAGCGTCATGACCGGCCATGTTGACCTGGGCGGCCGCCTTGGTCCGAAGAAGATCTTCGGCTACCGCATCAACGGGGTCCTGGGCGACGGCACCGGCTACGTCACCAATAGCCAGCTGCGCCGCCAGTTGGCCGACATCACGCTCGATATGCGTCCCTTCGCCCACACCACGGTTACCGGTAACTTCAGCTTCTACAACATCTGGCAGCATGGATACCCCGGCTGGTTCTCCTACAACCCGACAGAGAATCCTACCGCTACTTGCACGACTACGTCTGGCTCCACATTTGGCTACAACAAGAACTGTTATTCCACACTGCCGGTGAATGCCCCCGACCCAGAGCGCCAGGGCTATGGACAGCGCTTCCTGGGATCCAATACCAACAACCAGATCACCGAGGTGCGGGCAACGCACGATTTCAGCCCCAACTGGCACCTTTATATCGGGGTTTTGCAACAGATCAGCTACCGCAACCTCACCACGGCGGTCAACGCGCTCTTTGACACGAAGGGCGATTACCAGACGGAACCGGAAAACATGTTCCAGACAACGATCTCCGGCCGTTTCCAGGTCAAGAGCGACCTGGGATACGTTACCGGCAAATTCAAGACGTGGGGCGTCAATAACGATGTGGTCTTTGGCAGCACCGGTTACAAATTTGGTACCTGGGCTCCCAAAACCGCCATCCCGACCGGTTTTTTGTGCACGGGACCAACCGGTACAGGCATTTGCTATGCCAACATCAACAACCCGCAGATTGATGTAGATTACCCCACCTATCAGCCTTACACTGGCAATTACGGCCTCTACGTTTCCAGCATCGTTCACCAGCAGGGATTCAATTTTGGCGACACCATCACGGTGACCCCGAAATGGCTTCTGCACGTGGCCGCCAGCCAGGACTGGACCTGGACGACCGGCTACAACGCGCCCGGCGGCCCAGCAAAAGAAGTCACCGGCTATATGTCCCAGGGGGTCAGCCCCACGGCCAGCGTGCTCTACAAGCCAAGGCCGAACCAGACAGCCTACGTTACCTGGACGGACGGCATTCAGGCTCCGGACACAGCCCCAGGTGACACAATTAGCACCAGCACCCCTCCCAAACCCGCCACGAACGTCTATATCTACAACGCCAGCGAGGCGCTTGCTCCCTACCGCAGCACGGAAGTGGAGATGGGCTACAAGGTGGAATCGCAGAGGATGAACTTCTCGGCCGATGTCTTCCGCATCAGGCGCCCCTTTGCCAACACTATCGGACTGTTTGGCTATAACGCATCCAACACGAGCAATGTCTGCGGCGTGGGTGGCACTCTGACGGTAACCGGGCAGATCTGCGAGATCGACAAGATCATCGGCCAGCAGATCAACTACGGCGCCGAGGCCATGCTCTCCGGCAATGTCACCAAGAGCCTGAGGGTAATCGGCGGAATCACGGCGTTGAATCCCAAGCTGACCGACACGGTACTCTACCTGCCGGTAGGCAATCAGTATGTCTCGGCCACCTGCACCCTTCCCACCGGGGTTGCCGCCAGCGCTTTGATTTGCCCCAGCTACGTAACCAACAACAAGAACTTTATCGGCATCCCCGACTACAAATCCAACATCCTGGCCGAGTACCAGTTGCCGGTGCTGTCTACTGCCTTCTTCACCTTCGACTGGCAGCATGTAAGCCGCCGCGCCGCCGACGACAGGAACAGCTACTGGGTGCCCCAGTACAACGACTTCGATCTCGGCGGCCGTTATAGCGCCAGGGTCTTCGGTAAGTTGGCTACCTGGCTCGTTACCGTCAACAACGTCTCGAATGTTCACTACTGGTCAACGCTGGGCCCGGGCATCACCAATGGACAGGTCGGCGCCAACCTCGCCCACATGGGTGAGCCGCGTCTGATCACGGCCACCATGCGTTACGAGTTCTAAACAGAGCAGCCAGGCGTTCGCGTCCCCGGAAGTTCAGAGGCGCAACGCCTGGCTCTCTTTTTCTGAACCGCAATCGAGATTTAGCTGGAGGGTACGGGCTTTAGCCCGTACATAAACCTCACAATATCAACGCGGGCTTTAGCCCCTGGGGATTGGTCGATTCCTGAACCCAATCCAGTCACTATGCCTTCCTTGCCCTCAGGGGCTAAAGCCCCTTTCTTCTGGCCTTTGGCATGTACTGGCTGAAGCCCGTACCCTTCAAAGCCTGTACCTTAAAACCTGAATCCTTCAAGAACCGCACCCGTTCCTTCAATTCGATGCATCGCCCCTGATGCACTGATGAGTTCTCCCATCAATCGGCTGGAACCGCTTCAACTGTCTCGCGCCCTGGCCGAAAGTAACCCCGAAGAGCAGTTGAGAAGGAATCAAAATGTCGAAAAGAACCGTCTTCCAAACCTGCGCCCGTTCGCTGGTGCTGGCTCTTCCAAGCCTCGCACTGGCAGCAACCCTGAGCGGGCAGGCGGCCAGTTGCGTGCCGCCCACCGGACAGAAACTCACCATTTATCACGCCGGCAGCGTGTCTGCGGCATTCAAACCCTTGGAAGCGGCCCTGACCTGCCAGACCGGCATCCAGGTAATCGACAAATTTGGCTCCAGCGTGGGTATGGGACGGCAGTGCGCCGCCGCAACTCCGGTTTGCGACCTTTACGCGCCAGCCGATTATCGGGACATCGACCTCTTCCTGAAGCCCACGGGCCTGGCGAATTTCACCATCGTCTTTGCCAAGGGCAGAATGGTGCTGGCGTATTCAGCCAAGGACATCGCCGAGAAGAAACTGGCCATCGTTGACCCCAAGAGCGGCCCCTTCGATCCTCCCAACTCGATTCCCAAGGCATCGGCCGACTGGTACAAGATTCTGACCTCGCCGGGGGTGGCCATTGGCGGTGGAGTACCCTTCATGGACCCCGGCGCCTACCGGTCGTACATGATCTTCCAGCTTGCGCAGGAGTATTACAAGCAGCCGCTGCTCTACGACAAGCTGATGGGGCAGCTGGTTTTGCCCGGCCCGGACCATTCTGTTGACGCTCTGGGCAAGCTCTACGACTTCCAACTGACCTATGAGCACAGCGCACGTGCCAGAGCCAGGAATGATCCCGACTTTCGTTACGTTGACCTGCCCGCGGAGATCAACCTTTCCGACCCCGCCAGAAATGAGTATTACTCAAAGAACGCCGTGGTGGTTCTCCCAGGACTGGAAACACCAGGGAGCGTGCAGTCGGTTCCCGTTCGGGCGGTCAGCGTCTCGTGGGGCATTACCTTGTTGAATGGCGCACCCAATCGTGACGGCGCGATCAAGTTCCTGCAAATGCTGCTCGGCCCAATGGGGACGGCGTTTCTTAATGAGAATGGTCCTGCACCGGTATCTCCCTCGCACGTCAGTCCCAAAGACTTTCCCAAACTTCCTCAACTTCTTCGCCCTCTCGTCAAGAACACAGAGGAATAGCTTCGATTTCCTGTTGGCAAACCGGCAATTACCGCTCAGAAGAATCGGGACCCGCACCCCGATCCCAAAGGCAGACCTTCAGGGATTTGAGCGGATGAACCACCCGGGACGCGTCGTGAGTTGAGCCTCAAGTCGCGCTCTTTTCGCTCAGAGGCGAAGCCGCCAGCACCGCGTCGGCGATGCGGGCTGCCTCGACGGCCGGGCGCACAGCGTGGACGCGCACGATGGAGGCTCCATGCAGGATGGCCGCGACCTCGGCCGCCATGCTGGCCGCCTCGCGCGCCTCAACCGGCGCGTCGTTGTCTCCATGGAGTGGCGCCAGCGTCCGCGCCAAAAAAGATTTCCGGCTGACCCCGGCCAGGAGCGGCCTTCCCAGCGCCAGCAACTCCGCCTGCCGGGCCAGCAGCGCGTAGTTTTCCTCGAAGCGCTTGCCGAATCCGAAGCCGGGGTCGAGCACGATCGCCTCGGGCGGAATCCCTTCCGCGGTAGCCAGCCTGAGGCTCGCCGCAAGCCCATCGCGCACCGCGGCCAGCAACTCGCCGAAAGCAATCGGCGGCTGCGCGCTCCACTCGTCGGGCCGCCCCCGCGTGTGCATCAGGACGACTCCGCAGCCAGCCCGCGCGCAAACCGCGGCCATCTCTTCATCCCACGTAAATCCGCTTACGTCGTTGACGATCTCCGCGCCCGCCCGCAGAGCCGCCCGCGCCGTCGCCGCCTTGTAGGTGTCGATGGATACCACTGCCTGGGGCCGCGCCCGCAGAATGCCCTCGAGAACGGGCAGCAGCCGCGCCTGCTCCTGCTCTGCACTGACCCTTGGTGCAAAACCGGAAGCAGCGGAGCTGCCCGCACGCGAGCCTGGCCGGGTGCTCTCCGCGCCCAGGTCCAGAATGTCGGCTCCTTCGTCGAGCAACTCGAGCGCGTGCGCCACGGCGGATTCGGGATCGAGAAAAGCTCCGCCGTCGCTGAACGAGTCCGGCGTGAGGTTGACGATGCCCATCACCAGCGTCCGCCGGCCCAGTTCCAGCGTGCGGCTGCGCAATTGCCAGGGGGTAATTTCTCGTGGAAAGGTGGTCATTCGGAAAATTCCATGCTGCTCCATGGTATTGGGCAGGCTCACCGGGATGCAATCTCTCAAGGGTTTTCGTCCCGGACGATTCCTGTGTGGTAATCTCAACCCAATCCCGTGGCTACCGAGAAAAACAAGCTCTATTACGGCGACAATCTTGAAGTCCTTCCGCGGTACGTGAAGGACGAGTCGGTGGACCTTGTCTACCTGGACCCACCTTTCAACTCTCGCCAGGATTACAACGTGCTCTTCGCCGAGAAGGACGGCTCGCAGTCCAGCTCCCAGATTCACGCCTTCGAGGACACCTGGGAGTGGAACATCGAGGCCGAGCGAACCCTGGAGCAGATCATCGAGAAGGGCGGCAGGGTGGCAGACGCCCTGCGCGCCTTCCGTACATTCCTGGGCGGCTCGGACATGATGGCTTATCTGGCGATGATGGCTCCGCGTCTGGTCGAACTGCGCCGCGTGCTGAAGGAGACCGGCTCCATCTATCTGCACTGCGATCCCACCGCCAGCCACTACTTGAAGATTTTGATGGATTCTATCTTTGGGCCGCAATTCTTCAAGAACGAGATTATCTGGAAGCGAACCAGTGCGCACAATAGCGCTAAACGATGGGGGCCGGTTCACGACCTGATCCTCTTCTACTCCAAGAGCGATAGCTCGACATGGAATCGTGTGTATCAGGGATATACTGCGGAATACCTCGAAAAATTCTACCGTCATGAAGATGCTGGCGGGCGATATACGCTCGGTGACTTGACTGGAGCTGGCAAGCGGCAAGGAGAATCGGGATTACCCTGGCGAGGTGTTGATCCAACGAAAGCAGGAAGGCATTGGGCCGTTCCGCGCCCCCATCAGGCCGGTCTCAGTTGGGATGAACTCAGTGTCCAGCAAAGGCTCGACCAGCTTGGTCTTGCAGGATTGATTGTCTGGCCCTCCAAAGGGGGAATTCCACGATTCAAGCGGTACCATGACGTCGATCGCGGTGTTGTTGTGCAAGATGTGATTACAGATATCGATCCCCTGTCCACCCACGCGAAAGAGCGCCTTGGCTATCCCACCCAAAAGCCCGAAGCCCTCCTCGAACGCATTCTCCGAGCCAGCTCCAACGAAGGCGACCTCGTCCTCGATCCCTTCTGCGGCTGCGGTACCACCGTGCAGGTGGCCCAGCGCCTCAACCGTCGCTGGATCGGCATCGACATTACCCACCTGGCCATCGGCCTCATCAAGAATAGGCTTTCCGACGCCTTCGGACCGGAGATCAAGGCCACCTACGACGTCGTCGGCGAACCCACCGACCAGGCAGGCGCAGGCCAACTCGCAGCCGAGGACAAGTACCAGTTCCAGTGGTGGGCGCTGGGACAGGTGGGCGCGCGTCCCGCCGAGCAGAAGAAGGGCGCGGATCGCGGCATCGACGGGCGGCTCTACTTCCATGACGACCAATCGGGCCAGTCGAAGCAGATCATCTTTTCAGTCAAGGCCGGCGGCGTATCGGTCCCGCAGGTGCGCGATCTGGTGGGCGTGCTGGACCGCGAAAAGGCGCAGATCGGGGTCTTTCTTTGCTTTGAGGAGCCGACCAAGCCGATGTTGCGCGAGGCCGCCGAAGCCGGTTTGTACAAGTCGTCGGACGGGACCACGTATGCGCGGCTGCAAATCCTCACCATCCAGCAGATTCTCGACGGCCAGCAGCCCGATTATCCGCTCCACCGCCGCGACGCCACCTTCAAGAAAGCCCCGCGCAGCCGTCCCGCAGCCGCCGAAAACCTGACCCTGCCGCTGGAGTAGATTGCAAGCAGCTTACAGACGCCCTCCTGCTACACTCCGTCCATGACGGTTTTTGGGCGGTTTACGGCGCTTTTGGCCGCTGGTTTTCTGCTTCCTTCCACCGGGCTGCTGGCGCAGGGCGTGGCTGAGCCCGAGGGCGGGAACGCGGCGCATGCTCTTCTAACCGGGCAGCCGGTGGCAACCGGGCAGCCGCTGGGCGATCGCATCCGCGACCTCCTGGCCGACCCGGCGCTGAGCCGTGCGGAGTGGGGCATCAGCGTAACGACGCTCGATGGCCAGCCGGTTTACGAATGGAACGAAAGCCGGCTCCTGATCCCGGCCTCAACGGCCAAGCTCACGACCACGGCGGCCGCCTTTGCCCTGCTGCCGGTGGAAACACTCGCCTGGACCACCAACGTGGTGGCCGGCGGCGCGGTGGACAAGGCGGGTGTATTGCACGGCGACCTGATTCTGCTGGGCGCGGGCGACCCCACGCTGAGCGCGCGGCCTTATCCGTATCGAGAGCCGGATGCCGTGCCGCCCGCGGTGAGTGCGGCTGCCGCGAATCCCACCGCTGCAAGCGCTGCCGGGCCGCCGGCTGCGGACGACCAAGCCCAGAAGCAGCCCGGCGTCCTGGAGCCATTGGAACTGCTGGCTGAAGAGGTGAAGAAGACCGGCGTGCGCGTCGTCGCGGGCAGCGTGGTGGGCGACGACAGCTTTTTCCCCGACGAGCCTTACGGCACAGGCTGGGGCTGGGACAATTTGCAGTGGGAGTACGGCGCGCCGGTCTCCGCGCTCACCTTCAACGAAAATACGGTGGAGCTGTCGGTGATGGCCGATCCACGTGCGAACTGCCTGTGTGCGAACTGCCTGTGTGCGAACTGCCTGTGTGCGAACTGCGTCGATTCGAACTGCGCGGGCTCAGGAAAGCGGGGCTTGAGCGCCGAAGCCTCAGCGGGCTCGACTGAGGTCGAGTGGACACCGAATGCAGGTGGCTACACCCTGGACGGCTCGATGACCGTCGCGGCCAAGGGCGAAGCGGCGCATCCCGGACTGGACCGCCGGCCCGGCAGCCGGATCGTGCGCGCCTGGGGCACGGTGCCGGAGGCGGGATTTCACGCCGCCCTGGCCGTCGATGACCCCGCCGAATTTACCGCGGCCGCATTCACGGAAGCGCTTGAGAGCCGCGGCGTCGCGGTCACCGGCGCGCCTGAGTCGCGGCACAGGGAGTTGACCGGCACGGGCGATTTTGCCGGCGAACGCGCCCAGCCGCTTCTGCTTCCCGGTTCCGAGCTGACCCGTCCTGAGCTGACCACGGTGGCCGCGCCGCTCGATGGCCGCCGCGTGCTGGCTGCGCGCGTCTCCGTGCCCATGGTTCAGGACATCACGGCAACCAACAAGCTCAGCCTGAACCTGCACGTCGAGTTGCTCCTGCGCCTTTTGGGCAAGGTTTACGGGACGGACGGCAGCTTTGGCGAAGGTGCGCGCGTGGTGCGGCAGTTTCTGGTGGACGCCGGGGTGGACGACGGCGACTTCTTCTTCTACGACGGCTCGGGCGTGAGTCCCGATGACCGCATCACTCCGCGCGCGCTCACCCAACTGCTGGTGTACGCCGCTCGCCAGAGCTGGGGATCGGCCTGGCGCGCGACCCTGCCTGTGGCCGGAGTGGATGGCACCCTGGCCAACCGCTTCAAAGACTCGCCTTTGCAGGGCCGGCTGTGGGCTAAAACCGGTACGCACGACGAGGTGAATGCCCTCTCCGGCTACCTGAGTGCGGCCAGCGGCCAGACCCTCGCCTTTTCCATTCTCGTCAACGGGCGCCGTCCGGAAAGCGACGACGCGGTCAAGGCCATCGACCGTATCGCCGAAGCCATTGCGGCGGCGGAGTAAAGCGGTATCATCAAAGCCAGATGCGTACGCGATTCTTTGCTGTTTCCTTCGCTTTTCTGACCTGTGTGGCGGGTCTTGCCGTTGGCTTAGCCGGCTGCCGCTCGCTGCCGCCATCGATGCCGGAGTCGCAGTGGACCCCGCAAGAGGCGCGTGGGGCGCAGGTGTATCAACAGTACTGCGTCCGGTGCCACTACCCCACAACAACCCACGGACTGCATGGGCCGGGGTTGCAGGCGCTCACCAAGCAGCCGTCCATGCCCTCGGGCGCGCCACCCACCGACGACCGGCTGACCGACGTCATCTTGCATGGACGGCAGATGATGCCCGCTACGCCGCTCGACGACGCCCAGCTCCAGGATCTGCTGGTCTATCTCCATACGCTCTGAGCAAGGTTGCCGGGGAGACGCGAAACTTCACCAGCGGGCGTCCAGCAACGCCGCGGGCTGGCTTCCCGCTACAATGTAAGCGTGATGGAACTGGTGCAGATTTCGCCGGCGCGCACGGCCCCGGTCCCCAAACCCGAGTGGCTGAAGGCGCGCGCCCCGGTGGGCGAGAACTACCACTCGCTCAAGCAACTGGCTCGCTCGCTCAATCTCAACACGGTCTGCGAGAGCGCTCACTGCCCCAATATCGGCGAGTGCTGGCACCACAAGACCGCGACCTTCATGATGCTGGGCAACCTCTGCACCCGCCGCTGCGGCTTCTGCGCCGTGCCCAAGGGCCGCCCCGAGCCCATTGATTTTGACGAGCCGCGCCGTGTGGCCGAGGCCGTGGCCGTACTGGGTTTGGAGTACGCCGTCGTCACCAGCGTCAACCGCGACGACGATCTCGTGGGCGGCGCGCGCGCCTTTGCCCTGGTCATCGAAGAGATTCGCAGCCAGGCGCCCGGCTGCCTGATCGAGGTGCTCATCCCGGACTTCCAGGGCAACGAGGAGGCCATCCGCACGGTCGTGGACGCGCGCCCCGATGTGCTCAACCACAACACGGAGTCCGTGCCCCGGCTCTACCGCGCGGTGCGCTCCGGCGCGCGCTACGAGCGGACGCTTGAGCTGCTGCGCTACGCCAAAGAGCTGAACCCGGCGGGGCTCACCAAGTCCGGCGTGATGGTGGGCCTGGGCGAAGAGACGGCTGAATTGCTCGAAGTCTTCCGCGATCTCGCCCGCGTCTACTGCGACATTCTCACCATCGGCCAGTACTTGCGTCCTTCGCGCGACCATCTGCCCATGGCCCGGCTTTACACGCCGAGGGAGTTTGCAGAGCTGAAGACCGAGGCACTCAGAATGGGCTTCCGCCACGTTGAATCCGGCCCGCTGGTGCGCTCCAGTTACCACGCCCACGAGCAGGCGGCTTCTACCGGGCTGACGGTGTAATCCATCTGAAGTGAACGAGGGAAAATCGTATTTCCATGGCTTTTTATTGAATCTGAAAACCGCCGTGGCGATTGCCGGAGTCCTGCTGCAGCGACTGCTTCAGGCAGATGAATCTTTCTCCATCCGGCCGGTGATGGAATACGCATTCTGAGGGGCAGAGACACAACTTCGGCGCGGAGAACGATCTTCTGCAAGGGGGATTCCTGCGCCCCCCCTAGTACACTGAAAAGTTCCCTGCTTTTTCAAGCGCCAGGAGGCCCCGCAAATGGCATCGATCGTTGTTCCCGCAGTTCCGCCGGAGTCGCGCCCCGGACGGTTTGGCGCTTATGGCGGGCGGTATGTTCCGGAGACGCTGATGAAGGCGCTCGTCGAACTGGAGCAGGAGTACGAAAAGGCCAAGAACGATGCGGCATTTCAGGCGGAGTTGGCCGATCTGCTGAAAAATTACGCGGGCCGTCCAACGCCGCTCTACCTCTGCAAGCGGCTCTCTGAGCAGTTGGGCGGAGCCAAAATCTACCTGAAGCGTGAAGACCTGCTGCACACCGGGGCGCACAAGATCAATAACGCCTTAGGCCAGGGATTGCTGGCACGGCGGATGGGCAAAAAGCGGGTCATCGCCGAGACCGGCGCGGGCCAACATGGTGTGGCAACGGCTACGGTCTGCGCTCTGCTGGGCCTCGAATGCGTGATCTACATGGGCGATGTGGACATGGAGCGGCAGGAACTCAATGTGCTTCGTATGCGCCTGCTTGGCGCCGAAGTCCGCGGGGTTTCGTCGGGATCGAAGACGCTGAAGGACGCCATCAGCGAGGCGATGCGCGACTGGGTCACCAACGTCCGGACCACTTACTATCTGCTGGGCTCGGCGCTCGGAGCGCATCCCTATCCGACCATGGTGCGCGACTTCCACCGCTGCATCAGCCGCGAGATGAAGGAGCAGATTCTGGAAAAAGAAGGCCGGCTTCCCACTGCCGTCATTGCCTGCGTGGGCGGCGGATCGAACGCCATCGGCGCGTTTTACGAGTTCATTCCCGACTCTCAGGTTCGTCTCATCGGCGTAGAAGCCGGCGGCTACGGCCCGGCGCTGGGCGAGCACGCGGCGCGCTTTCAGGGCGGGGCGCCAGGGGTTTTGCAGGGGACGTATTCGTATGTCTTGCAGGATGAAAACGGCCAGATCGCGCTGACCCACTCGGTTTCAGCGGGGCTCGACTACGCCTCGATTGGCCCGGAGCACGCCATGCTGCACGATACGGGCCGCGCCGAGTACGTCTCGCAGGATGATACGGCCGCGCTCGATGCGGTGGTGAAACTGGCGAGGACCGAGGGCATTCTGCCGGCTCTCGAAAGCGCGCACGCGGTGGCCGAGGCGCTGCGCATCGCTCCCGCCATGGATTCTCATGACATACTGGTGGTGAACCTCTCTGGACGCGGCGACAAGGATATGGGCATTCTGGCCCGCGAGTTGAAGATTCAGGGAGCGTGATAGCGAGACAGCGAGACTCGGATGCCGATACATTTCGATCAAAAACCGGGGTTGGTAGTTTATTTGACGGCTGGAGACCCGACGCTCGAGGCCACGCGCGAGATCGCGCTGGCGGCCATTGATGCGGGCGCGGATGTGATCGAGCTGGGCGTTCCGTTCAGCGATCCGCTGGCCGATGGGCCGGTAATCCAGCGCGCCATGGAGCGCGCGCTGGCCCATGGAACGCGGCTTCGGGACGTGTTGGCGCTGGCCGGCGAGATTCGCGCCCAGCGGCCTGAAGCGGGCCTGGTGATCTTCAGCTATCTGAATCCGATTCTGCGCTACGGCATGGGCAAGTTTGCCGACAGCGCGGCCGCGGCCGGCGTGGATGGCGTGCTGGTGACCGATCTGATCGTCGAAGAGGCGGGCGAATATCTCAGCGAAATGGCCCGCGTGGGGCTTGCGCCGATCTTCCTGGCCGCGCCCACCAGCGCCGACGAACGGCTGAAAGCTATTGCGACGCATTCAAAGGGCTTCGTTTACGCCATCTCCCGTGTGGGCATCACCGGCACGCAGCAGAGCCTGACTTCTGACGCGGCCACGCTGGTCGAGCGCATCCGGCAGTGGGCTGGACCCGTTGGAATGGGGCTTCCGGTCGCGGTCGGGTTTGGCATCAGCAACAGCGAACACGTCGCCCAGGTGGGCCGATTCGCCGATGCCGCGGTGGTCGGCAGTGCGATTGTGGAGTTGATCGAGCGCTCGACCCCAGAGCAAGCGCCCGGAGCGGTGGCTCGATTTATCAAGGGTCTTCGCCTGCCGCAGGCGGCGCTGGCCCGGTAAAATGCAGCCCCCGCAAGCGGCGCTCGCGCCGCGGAGTTCTGTTCAACTTTTGATCCTATGCATCCGGCGCATCCGGTCCCCGCAACGGGAGCGGCGCCAGGCGTAACACGAGGATGAAATGACGCTGGAAGAATTGCGCAACCAAATCGATGTTCTGGACCGCCAACTGGTGGAACTGCTGAGCGAACGAGCCCGCGCCGCGCAGATGGTAGGCCAGCTGAAGGCCGCCACTGAGCTGCCGGTTTACGAGCCGGCGCGCGAAAAGGTGGTCTACGCCAACGTGCGCGCCGCCAACCGGGGGCCCTTGCCGGACATCGAGCTGACGCACATCTACGAGCGCATCATCGACGTGATGCGGGCCTTGCAGAGGAACGAGTTGGCATCGCAGAGAAATGCCCAGGCGAGTGCTCCGGGCCATGGCACAGGCGCTCAAGCAGAAACGGACGCGCCCGAGACAGGAAGCAAGCAATGATCGTATCCATGCAGGAGAATGCAAGCGAAGAGCAGATTAACGCCGTCATCGAAACGATGGAGGAAGCGGGGGTCAACGTACACCGGACGACGGGCGCGACGCAAACGATCCTGGCCGGTGTCGGACCCACCGCTCATGTGGACCTGAGCAAGTTCGAGGTGCTGCCGGGCGTGCTCCACGTCCACCGCATCAGCTCGCCGTACAAGCTGGCCGGGCGCGCATTCCGCCCCGAAGGCACGGTAATCGAGTTCGCCAACGGCGTGAAGGTGGGCGGCGAACGGATCGTGGCGATGGCCGGGCCGTGCTCGATTGAAAACCGCGAACAGATCTTCGCCACCGCCGCGCGCGTGAAGGCCGCCGGCGCCAGCTTTCTGCGTGGAGGCGCTTTCAAGCCGCGTTCCTCGCCTTACGCTTTCCAGGGCATGGGCATTCCGGGGCTCGAACTGATGTACGAAGCCGCCCAGGCCAACGGACTGCTGACGGTCAGCGAGGTGATGGAGATATCGCAGATCGAGCCCATGCTGCCGTATATCGATCTCTTCCAGGTGGGCGCGCGCAATATGCAGAACTTCAACCTGCTGCGCGAGCTGGGCCAGGCGCGCAAGCCGGTGCTGCTCAAGCGCGGCATCGCC
>Ga0182030_10002346_pt1 | contig 40069 bp, 32 predicted proteins | sample 812S3MmetaG_FD_121299 | JGI IMG/M metagenome (GOLD analysis project Ga0182030, IMG submission 121299) | Permafrost microbial communities from Stordalen Mire, Sweden - 812S3M metaG (Illumina Assembly) | ecosystem: Environmental > Terrestrial > Soil > Wetlands > Permafrost | place: Sweden...
ACGCCCGCCACGAGCTCGCGCCATTCGGGGGCGAGAGCCTCCAGCTGCTCTATCGTCGTCAGCGTTTCAATTTTTAACATCGAGCTTTCCGAGAATTTTCGCAAAGGCCTTCATGGCGTAGAAGTCGACGGCGCCATGTTCGCGGCGGTATCGCTGGTGGATGTCCTGGTAGGACGCTTCGATCAGCGGCTGGCGATCCGGCTTGCGCATCAGCGAAGGGCCGATGCGGTAATGGATGGAGGTGCGGTCGAGCAGGACCGCGCCGAAGCGGCGGATGGCGCGGGCATAGAAATCCACGTCCTCCGCGATCGCAGGCTTGTCGTCGAAACCCTGGATTTCAGCGACGCAGCGCTTGCGGATCATGGCGGCGCTGCAGACTAGCAGCGTATCCTGGAAAAACATCGCGGCCGAAAAGCCAAGTTTCGGTCCCATTGCCCGGTATTTGCGGGCCCTGCGGTGGGCGTCGGCAAAATAGTCGCGCTCCCCGGAAATGTCGGCATCGCCGAAAGGCTCGATCTTGCCGAAGACCACCCCTATATCCGGTCTTTGTTCGAAGACCGCGAGCGCGTCGGCGTAGTGGCCGGCGGGCACGACATCGTCGTCGTCTAGAAAATGAATGATATCGGCCTCGGCCTCCGCCCAGCCGAGATTGCGCACCAGAGCCGGGCGTCCGCCCGACGGCCTCGGCGAACGCGTATAGGCGGCCACGCGATCCCCGTAGCGGCGGACGGTTTCCTCGGCGCTGCCGTCGGGACAATCGTCAACGACGCGAATTTCGCAGGTCACGCCCGCCTGGGCGAGCACGCTGTCGATCGCCTCGGCCAGCTGCGCCTGGCGACGAAAGGTCGGGATGATCACGGAAATGTCGGGTTTCATCGCAATTTGCTCCGGCCGTGGATGCGGCCCAATTCTTCATCGAGCCTAGCCGCGAAATTGATAAGAATACCTTGCCGGACCCTGGGGCAGGTCGTTAAATCGCCTGGGATCTCAGCCAATTTGCGTTAGGGATAACAAATGCTCGCCGGTCCAGCTGCAATGACCAGGCCCCTCCCGCTGCTGCAAAAGTTCAAATTGCGCCTGCGGCGGCAAGGCTTCGATTACGATTGCGCGTTTACGTCATAAAGAAGGCGCAAACTTGGGAGATGCGACCGGAAAGCCTTTTCATTGCTTAGGCTTGAACAATTTTGCAAAAGGGCGGCCCCATGATCGCACGGAACTTCCGATGAGGCGCAGGCGGAGATTCGAGCGTTTCGCCAGACGCATCGCCCTGGTTTCGATCGGGCTGGCGCTGCAAGGCGCCACGACAGGAGATCCGCGCCTCGGGCTTTCCGCCCAGGCCGAGATCCAGTCGCTGCCGGTGCCACGCCTGCCGGAAGCCCATTCGCCGCCGGCGGCGGAAGATTGCGGCGACAGGCCACATTTCAGCGAGGACGACGGGATGGTTACGCTCGATATCGTCAACCCCTGTCGACGGGGCGCGGCGATCGACGTTTCAGCCGATGGCATGCGGCTCCGCGCGAATTTCAACGGCGAGGGGCTGGCCGAATTCGTATTTCCGCTGTTTCACGAGCGCACCGAGGTCGCCTGGGAGCGGGCGGACGGCAAGCTTGACAAGACGCCCGTGGCCTTCAGCGGCTTCAAGGACGCGGTGCGCATCGCCCTGGTCTGGCGTTCGCATGTCGCGCTGGCGCTGCATGTTGTCGAACCCGGCGCCGAGATTGGCGGCGTCGCGGGACATATTCGCGTGGAGTCCAAGGCCAGCAAAGGCGCGTCGACCCTCGGCGCCGACGAAACCGCAATGTCCGACGCCGAGCCCTTCGGCAGTCTCGAAGTTTATTCCCTGCCTCCGGTGGGCAATCCGGGCAAAGGGCTGCTCTCCTTTTTCGTCGAATTCGTCTCGCGCGGCGACACGCCCGCAGGCCTGTTCTGCGGCGACGGCGCCTTCGCAAGTCCCGATTTCGAGATCTGGATCCTGCGCTATGGCGAATTGCAGAAATTGCAGCGTAGCATCGCGCCGGCGCCTTGCGGAAAGCCGCTCAGCGAAAAGATCCGGATTCAGCGCATCGGCGACGTGTCGCTGGCCCACGGATAAGTCGGTGATTAGACTCTAGCGAATCCAGACCTCGACGCGACGGTTCTTCTCCAGGCCTTGCGGCGTCGTATCGCAGGCGACCGGCGCGGCGGCGCCGAAACCGACGGCGACCGGCGAGGTCGCGCCGCGCTTGCGCAGGGCGGACGCCACGGCCTCGGCGCGGTCGCGCGACAGGGCCATGTTCCTCGTCGCCTGGCCGACAGAATCGGAAAAGCCGGCGAGCGCGATCTGCCTGTCCCGATAGGCCGGCTGCTTCAACACGTCGACGAGCCTGTCGATGTCGCGCACGGCGCGCGAATCGAGCGTCGCCGTGCCCGATTTGAACCGGAAGGCGACGCTCAAACGCACGCCGCCCTGCGCCAGCGAGTCGAACTTCTTCGTCGACGCCTTTTCGGCGCGGGTTTCCGCCTCTCGATCGGCGTGAGCGAAGCGCGCGGCAATGTAGGACCCTTCCGACGGGCCGATCGCCAGGTTGATGAAGCCGGCGTCGGCGATGGTTTTTTGCGCGGCGGCGGAAAGCGCGTATTCGATGAAGGGCGCGTGGGAATCGTCGGACCGGCTGTAGAGAAACAGCCGGCGCGACAAGGGATAATCCTCGGTCTTGACCAGGAATTCGCTCGGCGAAAACTCCAGCCCGCAATCGGTGGCGATGGCCAAAGGCTTGGCGTTGCGGATATAGGCGAGGCTGGCGAATCCTATGCCATTGGCGTTGGCGGCGACGGCGTCAGACAGGTCCTCGTTCGATTCGAAGCGCTTCGCTCGCTCGTCGAGCTTGCGATCCTGCAGCACCAATGTTTTGAACGTGTCGAAAGTGCCGGATTTGTCGTCGCGCGAATAGATGGCGATCGGGCCGGGCTTGCCGCCAAAATCCGACCAGTCCTTCTTGGCGCCGGAAAAAATATCGGCGATCTGCGTCAGCGACAATTTGCTCAGGGGATTGGCGGCGTTGATGAGTACGGCGACGCCGTCGAGCGCCAGCACGTGCTCCTGCTGGGCTGAGGAAAAATCGCCAAGGCCCAGCGCGGCCAATTGCTGGATTTCTTCCGGCTTGATCGCGCGCGAGGCCATGCCGATGTCGGCCGCCCCAGAGGCCAGCGCTGTGAAGGCCGTGCTGGAGCCATGCGCCGAGACATCCGCGAGAAAGGCGTCGCGTCCCGAGCCCCGGGCGATCAGCGATTGCTGCTCGGGCTCGGCGCCGGCGACCCAGCGGATCTGGTTGTCGCCAATCCCCGCCGCATAACCTTCGAGCAGTTTCAGTATGAGCTTGGCGCCAATGGTGTTCGACCCCGCAAGACGCAGCTTGCCCAGCGTCAGCGCCGACGCGGCGGCGCCCGACGCCTGGCCCGCGGCGGGCAATGGGGTGGGCTGCGGCGATGGAGGCGCGGCGTTGGGCTGGCTGGCGTCCAGCATTTCGATCTGGCGAACGGAGCTGGCGGGGATGCGGATGAGGCCATAGGACGTCTGGATGCCATAGACGCCTTTTTCGACCGGCTCGATGGCCCCCACGAAGACGTTGCCGTCTTTCGTCGTCACACGCGCCTGCTGGGCGACGCCCGGGCAGACCGACGCGGCGAGCAGCACGAAAACGTAGGCCGCACGAACCCGGGACCAAGGCTTGAACATAGACACGCCTCAACTCAAAATACTGTTTTCACACTAGCATGAAATCGCAGCGGCGCCGATCTATTCAGCTCCGCCGCCGCGCTTCTACCGCTTATGCCCCTTCGGCTCCGGCTCCGGCGGCGGCGGCGGCGGCTCCTGATGGGCCGGCGCCGGGTCTGGGTGCGACGGGCCAGGGTCGCTCTTCTCCGGGGCTTTCGGGCTGTCGCTTTTCGGATCGACGTTCTTGGGATCGACGTTCTTGGGATCGGCGTTCTTGGGATCGGCTGGCGTGGGCTTGTTGTCGTGCGACGGCTCGGAATTATGTGGCGCCTCGGGCGCGCTCGGCTCGGGTTCCCCGGCCGATTTCTGGCCCGTCGCCGTCAGGCTGCCGTCGGCGTTGACGGTGATGGCGACAATGGCGCGGCTCTGCGTCATCGACACAGCTGCGCCTTTTTCGGCTGGCGAGGTTCCAGCCGTGAGGCCGGAGCCGAAACGCGCCTCGGCGCCCGTCCGCGCAACATAGGATTCGATCGAAATCCGCCGCACGCCCGGCATGCCCGCGAGTTCAGGATTGACGATGGTGTTCACCGCCGCCGGAGCGCCATCGATGCGGCCGACGTCGGTCAGAACGCGCCGACCGGCGAGCGAAGCATCGAGGTTAACCAGCGTCAACCCGCCGATCCTTAAAGCGCCATTGGCAGAAAGCGTCACCGGGCCGCTGACCCGGGCAAGAGAATCGTCGCGCTGCTGGACGTGGCTCGCGACGATCGCGCCATCGAGCCTGCGCAGGCCGGAGACCGCGATCCACTGCCCCATTTTCCAGGACTTGCCGGAGATATGGCGCATGGAGACTGTCTGGCCGAGCACAATAAGCGATCCCTTGCCGACCTTTTCGATCGGGCCGATCACCTCGCTGGCGACGACAATCTTGCTGGTGGTCAAGCCGGCCGCCGATGGCTCGGCGACGCATTGCGCGACCTGGCCGAGACGCAGATCCCTGGGCGAGGCGGGCCGGCCGTCGATCTCGATGGCGACATCCCCGGGATAAGCGATGCGGACGCCATTGACCACGATGCTGCCGAATTTGCGGATCGTGCCGATGACGCCTGTGCCGCCGATGCCGCGATCTCCCGGCTCCCCGACAGCGCCCGTGCCGCCAATGCCGCGATCGCCATTCCTGGCGCCGGCCGGCCTGAGGAAAGCCAGCAGGCTGAAGGTCGAACCGAGCAGCGCGCGGCGGGTCAGGCGGGTCTTGCTCATGGCTCGTCCTGTCGCTGGGAGAGTGGGGCGTCTTCGGAATAAACGTAAACGCCAAGAATCCAGCGCTTGTCGCCGCCCCCGTCGGCGTCGCAGATGGCCAGCGCCTCGCGATTGGCCGCCAGCAGCAATTGATTGGCCTGCTCGCGCGAGAATGCGACGAGGGCTGCGGCGCTCGCAGCCGACAGCCCGTCGTAATGCACGGCGCGTTCGAGGAAGGGCGGCGCCTCGGCGGTGACGTTGGCGACGGCGGCGGCGATATGATCGTGCAGGTTGCGGCCGAAATAATAGAGCTGCTCGTCACCGGCCGCCGGCGTCAAAGCCGAGGCGAGCAAAGCGATGCGGCCGTCCTCGTCCAGGACGACGAGCTTGCGGTCCAGCCATTCGTCGAGCACCGCGCGCGGACGCACGTCGCGCGTGACCGAGGCGACCAACTGCTCGAAGGACGGCTTCCCCTCTTCATTGCTGCGGTAAAGCGGCAGCGGCGCGCCATGCGAATCGCTAAACTCCGGTGAGCCAAGCCAAAGAGCGAGCACACGGCTGGCGCGGGACACTGCGGTCGGAATCTCGGCGACGGGCGCGCCGGCGCCGCGCAAGCGGGCGACCTCCTTGCGATGAACGCCCGTCAGCAGGCTGACGCGGCTATCGGTCTGCGGCTTTTCCGGCAAGGCGAATTCATGTTCCGCAATATTGACATAAAGCTCCCGCAGGAGATCGCAAAGCGCCGGGAAAGTCATGCCGGACTTTATCAGCAGCCGCACCAGGGGACGAAGCATCCTGGCCAGCGGCGTCTGCAATCTTGCGCCCTCGGGCGGTGGTCGGGGGTCGGCGGCCAAGTTTCCTCTTAGGATGAGACCTCGTAGGATCAGTCCTCATAGGCAACCCAAGAGCCTGAGGCAATCCATAAAACTCTTTTTGTGGGAAATTTTCCCACTTGACGGGGCCGAATTGACAACCTAGGGTTCGAACAAGTTCAGCGCTGCACTCAGTTCGCGTGAAGATTGTTGAACAGCGTTTTCGTCCGCGGTCGCTGCCCCCCAGCCGCTCGGACGAAACGGGGCAGTCCGGTCGCGTGTGCTAGTATGGTCGGACTGCCCTTTTTCACGCTGAGCCCCCGGGCGGAATTGCGCCCCTATTCCGCCGCAGGCGCGGCCTTCTCCCATTTTTTCAGCCCGTCGAAAATGTCGCGCGCCGTCTCGGCGTACCAGAACAATTCCTTGTCTTCGAGGTCGACGACGCCTTCCGCCGCCAGGAAATCGAAATCCACCGCCTTGCGCCAGAACTCCTCGCCGACGAGCACGATGGGAATCGGCCGTTTCTTCCGCGTCTGGACCAGCGTCAGCACCTCGAACAATTCGTCGAATGTGCCGTATCCCCCCGGAAAAGCCACGAGCGCCCGCGCGCGCTGCACGAAATGCAGTTTGCGCAGGGCGAAATAATGAAATTGGAAGCAAAGCTCCGGCGTCACATAGGGGTTGGGATATTGCTCGTGCGGCAGATGGATGTTCAGCCCTATGCTGCGCGCCCCGACATCGAAAGCGCCGCGATTGGCCGCCTCCATCACGCCCGGGCCGCCGCCGGTCATGACCAGCGTCGTCGGGCGTTCCGCGACACGATTGGACTCACCGATGAGACGCCCCAATTCGCGGGCGACGTCGTAATAATGGCTCTTGGCCATGATGCGTTCGGCGACGGCGAGCTTTCGCGCCAGTACGAAGGAATCATGGTTTCCGTCAGCGGCGGCCAGCGCGGCCCGGGCGGACTCGACCTTGCGCCGCGCCACAACGGGCTCGCAGATGCGAGTCGAGCCGAAGACCACGATGGTCTGGGCGATCTCCTGCTTGCGCAGCGCGAGTTCGGGCTTGAGATATTCCATCTGCAGGCGCAAGCCGCGGGTGTCCGGGCCTTCGAGAAAGTCGGCGTCGGCATTGGCCATCCGATAGGAGGGCGAGCGGACGATCTCCTGGACGCGCGCCGGCGCTCCGGGATCTTCCTCCGCCGGCTTGGGATGCAATCCAGGCAGAGGTTCGCGGCGTTCGATCGGATGGGCCGGCGCGGGAATATTCGGGGCGGGATCGGTTCTGGACGGCGTTTTTTCGGTCAAGGTCTCGTCTCTGCGGGCGCGCCTCTTGCAGAAGTCATGCGCTTCAAGCCTTATTCGTCGTTCTCGGCGTTGAGTTCGTCAAGCGGTATGGTTGTCGGACCCGACCGGGTGGGCGCGCTTTCGACATCGCTGAGCAGCCGGGCGATGGTCAGGGCGACTTCCCGGGCCTCGTCCTGCGAGAATAGCCGCAGTTTATGGCGCTGGGTCTCATCGTCTTCGAAATCGACCGAGGCGACATCGCGTCCGGCGCCGTCGATGATCACGAAATATCCGTCCTCACGACGCAGGGCGAGCGGCAAGGTGATGGACAGTTTCGGCGCCGCAGCCTCCGCCGGATCCCGCCGAACCCATTTGCGTCCAAATGTCGGACGGCCGAACTTATCTCTATGAGCCAATTTGAATATCCACGATTGAAAAGCCACCCGTACTCTATCTAGGGATGCGCAGGCGGAAAGTCGAGGCGGACCTGTCAGGCCGTCAAAGCGTGCTTCCTGCCGGGCTCAAGGCCGGACGCCACGCTGTACACACAATCTTCTTCTACCGTCCTTTTTGTCCCCGCCGCCACGCGCGGCGTTCCACGCCGAGATCGGCCCCCAAAATATGTCAAAGACTATCATGACCCGGTTGGCGGCGCCGACGGCGGACGAGAGCGGCCCAGAGGAAGTTGCCGTCGCCTCCCTCGCCGTTGAGCAAATTCTCCGCGAACGCCTGCGCCGCAGCGAACAACTCCTGCGCGAGAGCGAGCTGCAACTCGGTCTTTTCATCGAAAACTCACCCGCCGCCATCGCCATGTTCGATCGGGACATGCGCTACCTCACGGCCAGCCCGCTGTGGAATGGACGTTTCGGACTCGAACAAACCCCCGTCGGCCGCAGCCATTACGAAATTTCGCCCAACACGTCCCGGACGTGGAGGGAAATGCACCAGCGTTGCCTCGCCGGCGCGGTCGAGCGTTCCGACGGCGAACGGTTCGCCCGCGCCGACGGGTTGGTCGAGTGGCTCAAATGGGAGGCGCGCCCCTGGCGCGACGGGCAAGGCGAAATCGGCGGCGTCGTCATCAGTTCCGAAGACATCACAGCACGAAAAGAGGCCGGCGCCATATCCGCCCATCTCGCGGCGATCGTGGCCTCCTCGTCCGACGCCATCCTCAGCAAGAACCTCGACGGAATCGTCACCAGCTGGAACGCCGGGGCCGAAAAATTATTCGGCCATAGCGCCGAAGAGATAATCGGGCAATCGATCATGCTTCTCATTCCGGACGACCACATTGACGAGGAAGTGTCCTTGTTGACCCGGATCGGAGCCGGCGAGCGCATCGATCATTACGAGACGGTTCGCGTCGCCAGGGACGGCCGGCGCCTCGACGTGTCCCTGACGATTTCGCCGCTGCGCGACGCCAGGGGCAAGGTCGTCGGCGCCTCGAAGATCATTCGCGACATCACGGATCGCAAGCGCGACGAGATCGCCCTGCGGCGGATCGAGGGCGCGCTGCTGCAGAGCCAGATGCGCATGCGCCACGCCGCCGACGCCGCCGGGCTGACCTATCTCGATGTCGACATGGAGAGCGGGCGCATCGACGCGGCGGAAAACTTCGTCCGGGTCATGGGACATGCGCCAAAACCCAGGACAAAAGGCGCCGACCCCCTGGCCGAGGTCCTGTCGAACCTTTTCAGCCATGTCGATCCGATCGACATTCCAAGGGTCCGAACGGCCTTTCGGAACTTTCTCGACGGCGGGACAATGGACGAGATCGAGTATCGTGTGCGCGGCGACGACGGCTTCGAGCGCTGGATCGCGGCGAAATGGAGCGCGGAAACCGGCACGGATGGCAAGCCGGCGCGGGTTTTTTCCACCCGTCTCAACATCACCAACGCCGTCGAAAGCCGAAATGCGCTCGCCGCCGCCAAGGCCGAAGCCGAGCGCGCCAACGAAGCCAAGTCGAAATTTCTCGCGGCGGCCAGCCATGATCTGCGCCAACCCGTGCAATCGCTCGTCTTGTTGCTTGCGCTCGCCGAAAGCCAGGTCGCGGGACAGCCGACGACGGTCAGGACCGTCAAGATGATGAAATCGGCCGTCGACGGGTTGCAGGGCCTGCTCACCGCCGTGCTCGACGTCTCCCGCCTCGACGCCGGAGTGGTGACGCCGGTCATGGAAAGCGTCGACCTCGGCGGCCTCGTCCGCCGGCTCGCCCTCGAATACCAGGCGAAAGCAGCAGCCAAGCATCTCGACTTCCGCCAGATCGCAAGACATTTATCGGCGAGGACCGACTCGGCGCTTCTGGAGCGCGCGCTCCGCAACCTAATCGAAAACGCGCTGCGCTATACGATGAAGGGCTCCATCCTCGTGGGGCTGAGGCGGCGCGGCGCATGGGTCAGGATCGACGTCATCGACACCGGGATCGGCATCCCCGCCGACAAGCACAAGGAAATCTTCGACGAGTTCCATCAATTGAGCAATCCGGGCCGCGACCATGGCGAGGGGCTGGGGCTGGGCCTGGCCATCGTCGCGCGGCTCGCCGACCTGCTGGGAGCGAAGATCGAAGTCGCATCGAAACTCGGGCGCGGCTCGCGCTTCTCCTTGTACTTGCCCCTTGACGCCAGCGCGCGTCCCGGTCCGGTGGTCCGGCCGGCGCATGACGATGCGGGCGGACGCGTGTTGATCATCGAAGACAATCCGCTCATGCGCATGAGCCTGGAGGCCATGCTGACCGACTGGGGCTATGAAACGCTCGCCGCCGAAACCGGAGAAGACGCGCTGGCTCTTGGCGCAAGGGAGGGCTGGCGCCTCGACCTGGTCCTGGCCGACCATAGGCTGGGAGCCGGCCTCACCGGGGTCGCGACGGCCAGGGAATTCGCCGGCCGGGCCGGCCATGCCTTCCCGACCCTGATGCTGACGGGCGACACCGCCAAGGAGCGCATCGCCGAGATCGCCGCCAGCGGCTTCGAGATGCTGCACAAGCCTGTGGGGTCCGACGACCTTCGCCGCAAGCTGGCGCAGCTCTTGGCGTTCTGACTTTATAGTGACCAGAAATTTACGACTTCGCCCGCATAAGGGCGTCGTCCTTACCGGGAGAAACCAGTGGCTGAACTCAGGACTGACAAGAGTTCGAAAAACGTTCCGATCGTCTGGCAGGATTATGTGCTGAGGATGAAGGGCGAGCTGAAAAAAATCGAGGGCGAGCTGAAAAAAGTCGGTTGCGTCAATTCCGCCGAATTGCGTTCCCGCGCGGACCGGCTGCGGAACGACATCACCCTGTTGAAATAATTTCATCAAGGTCTTGGCGCTTTTAGACCCCAGAATTCCGCCATCAGCTGTGTCCCCGACAGGCCCGCGTCGACGAAATGAGCTCCGACCCGGCAGGGCGTCCTGCGAGGATCGACGGGAAAAGCGTGTCCGACTGAATTCATCGTCCACAGCTCGACCGACGGCGGGAGATTGCGCCGGCTCCAGGAGCGCCGCTGATAGGCGGGGGTGTTTTCGGTCACAGTCGCCACGGGACCGAAACCTTTCACCTCACTCCATTGCGCGGCGAGGACTTCGGCATTTTGCGGATCGACGGTGCGATCCTTCTCTCCTTGCCAGATCAGGACGCGCGGCCAGGATCGGCGCGGCTTCCCGCCGCTGATGCTCCTGGCGAGGCTGGCTCTCGCCAGATCCGAGCCGGAGCGCCGCATCTTGATCAAGGCGCCAACGCCGGTCTGGGCGGAGCCAACGGGCATGCCGGCGAAAATGCCCCCCGCGGCGATCAAGGCCGGATAGGCGGCCATCAAGGCCGCCGCCATGCCGCCGCCGGCGGAAAAGCCGGCGACGAAGATCTGGCGCGGGTCGGAGCCATGGAGCTTGACCGCCTTGCGGATCATTTGCCGGATGGACAGGGCCTCGCCAGAGTTGCGCCGCACATCCGCCGAGCGAAACCAGTTGAAACAGCCCATGCGATTATTGGTCCGGGATTGCTCCGGCAGCACGAGAGCGAACCGATAGTGCTGGGCCAGGGCGATCCAGCCGGCGTCCGCCGCGAAGGACGCGGCATGTTGGTTGCAGCCATGCAGCACGACGACGAGAGGCCTGCCGGAGCGCAGGCGCGGCGGCGCATAGACGAGCATTTTCAACCCGCCGGGATTGGAGCCGAAGGCTTCGACCTCGGTCGGACGATCCGGCGCCACAAAGGCGCTGAAACTGCCGGCTATGGTTTTGGCGAGCTGGGTCGAAAGAGCAAGATAGGGAAACGGCGACCGTTTCATGTCAAATGCCCGCGTACCATTCGTAGCCACGGTCAGGCCAGAAGCCGCCCTTGCCGCGCCCGATCTGGTCGAGCCGGTCGGTCAGCTCGATGCGCATGACGAATTTCGCATGTTTGTAGCCGAGCTGGCGTTCGACGCGCAGGCGCAGCGGCGCGCCGTGGCCCTGGGAAAGCGGAGCGTCGTTGAGCCTGTGCGCGAGAATGGTCTGGGGATGAAAAGCGTCGATCAGGTCGATGCTTTCATAATATTGGCCCGTGCCGTCGGCGGCGCGCTCAAGGAAGTCGGCGCAGTGAAACACCACGAAACGGGCTTCGGGCTTGAGCACGGCGCGTTGCAGGACAGATGAAAGCGTCGCGCCCTGCCACTTGCCGATGGCGCTCCATCCTTCGACGCAATCATGCCGCGTGATTTGCGTCCGTTGCGGCAGATTGCGCAAATCGGCGAGCGACAGATCGAGCGGCCGGGCGACGAGGCCATCGACGCGCAGCCGCCACTGGGCAAAATTCTCGGCCAGCAGCGCCTTGTATTCGTCGGTGTCGACCTCGGTATCCCCATTCACCTTGAAGACCGGCGAAATGTCCTCGGGCGTAAATTCCCGCGCCATCGACCGACCGCCGCCCAGCAACCTCTGCACGCGATAGGTCAGGCTTTCGGCGGAATTGAGCCAACCTTCCACCGTCGGCGAATCCGACATCAGGTCGCAGCCGCCGAGCAAACCCGCGCCCAGGCCGGCGGCGCTCAGCCCCAGAAATTTACGGCGCGGAAGCAGCATGCGGCTCATCCTCTTCCTCCTTGGAGATCGCCAGCTTGCCCGTGATCATCGAGCGCATTTCGTTGATCGGCCCAGCGAGCGCCACCATCACCACATGCACGATGATGAACAGCACGATCAGGCTCGCCGAGATGAAGTGAATGGTGCGCGCCGATTGTCGGCCTTCGAACAGCTCGACGAGCCCGGGCAGGATCGCGTCCATGGCGGGCGACATGGCAAGGCCGGTCAGGATCATCAGCGGCAGCAGCAGGCCGATCCCGACATAGGCCAGTTTCTGCAGGGGATTGTATTGGCGGGCGGCTTCGCCCCGAGGGAATTTCAGCCGCAGGTGATCGCGCAAATCGGCGAGAAGCGCGCGCGGCCGCAATTGCTCGCGGCTCGGCAGGAGGTCGCGCCGCAAATGTCCGTTGGCGAGCCCGAAGGCGAAATAGATCGCCAGATTGCCGACGAAAAGCCAGGCGAAGAAGAAGTGCCACCGCCGTCCCTCGGCGAGGCTGCGCTCGCTCGGAAGCGTCGCCCAGCCCGGGAAGGCGCGATCCTCGTAGTCGCCGTCGGCGTTACGGATCGCGCCGAGATAGCCGGTCGTGTCGAATTTTTTGGAGCCTAGCCGCAGAAAGCCGGTCATCGCGCCGCCGTCAGGTTGATCGGAGCCGATCTCGAAGGCGCGATGATCGGAATCCGCGCCATATTGCCCCCAGTAAAGCGCGGGATGGGCGAGAAAAATTTGCAAGCCGCTCGGCAGCAGGATGAGAATGCAGAGCGCATTCATCCAGTGCGTGAGGCGGGTGACCAGCGCGTGGCGCACGACCAGCTTTTTCTCGCCGCGCCGCGATCTGGCCAGGGGTTGATCCAGGAGTGCGGACTGCGGTTCGGTCATCTGGCTCCCCTTCCGCGTAAAATCCCGGTCGATTTCAGATGAGTGAACAAGAGCGCCGAGGCGAAGTTCCAACAAAGCTTTTTTGCACGGCTCCCGGTCGCGCGAAACTTTTTTCAACGGAGGCCCGTAAGCCTCAATACAAGCCGGCGCAATCGCATCGGCGGTCCGAAATCCGGACGAGATGAGGAATTCGCCATGACCTCCGAGCAATTCATCCGCACCCTGCCCCTCAAGAAAACCGGCGTCGCGCTTGCCTTGACCCTGACTTTGGGCCTGACGGCGTTTTCGACCGGCGCGGCTGCCGATCCTCTGCAGGCGTTCCAGACGGCGTCGCGTGGCGGTGAGCGCATTTACGGTTTCGCTTATTCCCCCGAAAGCCGGGGCCCCGGTTCCTGCGCAGGCCGTCAGGGCGCGGCGATTTTAGGCGGTTTCACAAATGACGCCGAAGCCCGCGATCCCGCCGCCGCCTGCCGCAACTAGATCCTTTTCCGATCCGATTGAATCGGATCGGGGCTCTAGATTCTTGTTTTTACGCGTTTTCTTCACGCGAACCGGTAGCTGCTTCGCGGGAAAACGCTCCAAGTCCCAAAATCCCTTCCAAAATGCGTCCGCAAGGGCGCCTGACCAATGGAGCTTGCTATGTTGAATTTGAAATCCGCTTCCCTGCTCGTCGCTTCGGCTCTGGTGATCGCAACCGCAGGCATAGCCTCCGCAGAGCCAAGGGTTGGCGGCGCGGAAATGTACCAGTCGAAAAACATCATCGAGAACGCCGTGAACTCCAAGGACCACACCACGCTCGTCACGGCGGTGAAGGCGGCGGGCCTGGTCGACACGCTGGAAGGCAAAGGTCCCTTCACGGTGTTCGCGCCGACCAATGAGGCTTTCGGCAAGCTTCCCGACGGTACGGTCGGCACGCTGGTGAAGCCTGAGAACAAGGCGACGCTCACCAAGATCCTCACCTACCACGTCGTGGCTGGAAAGATGAGCGCGGCCGATCTGAAGAAGGCCGTGACGGCCGGCAACGGCAAGGCGGAACTCAAGACCGTCGAAGGCGAACCGCTGACCGTCGAGGACAAGGGCGGCAAGCTCGAACTGATCGACGCCAAGGGCGGCAAGTCCACGATCACCATCGCCGATGTCGATCAGTCGAACGGCGTCATCCACGTCGTCGACACCGTGCTGATGCCGAACTGATCTGAGACTCGGAGATCATCCCGGGGAGTCGGCTTCCCGGGATTTTTTTCGACCGCGCAAGCTTGAGGGCAACCGATCAATAGCTCCAGAAATCATTCAGCACCTCGCGGGTGGAGCGATGATGCGACGAAAACCCTGCGATCGGGGGTTATCTGGCGGAGGGAGCGGGATTCGAACCCGCGATACGGTTTCCCGTATACACACTTTCCAGGCGTGCGCCTTCAACCACTCGGCCACCCCTCCGATTCGCCCGGTGGAAACAGCCCGGCCGAAATATTTCCGCGTCTTTATAGCCGCCTGTCGCTCAAGCGCAAGGCAAACCCTTGGCTTCCGGCGATTCTTTCACAGGCAGGTAAAAGTGAGGCCTATTCCGCCGCCTTTTCGGGCGCCGGATCGGCGGCGACCTCGGGTTTCGCCGCGGGCGCGGCACGCAGCACGACCTCGTCGGCTCCCACCGTCACTTCTACGGCCATGTCGCAGGAGCGCGCCACAAGGCCGGTGAAATAGGGCTGGATGCCATGCGCCTCGACGGTTCCGCTCTCGGAGCGCCCCTCCAGGAGGTCGACGACATGGCTCGCCAGCTTCAGGTTCGGGCCCTTCACGGCGACGGAAATGTGGACATTGTCGCCCTCGCCCGAAATCACCACATTCATCACGCCGCCGCGCGGGATGCAGCCCGAGCCGATCAGGCAGAGGTTGAGCGCGAGCTTGACCTTGTTCTTCGGCATGAAGACGCGCGGCGCGTCCCAGTTCAACACCGTGCGCTCGTCGGCGATCAGCCCGCGCGCCACCTTTTCGGCGTCGCCGGTGTCGATCGTGGCGCCGACCGAACCCGCGGCGCCGAAAGCCAGGCGGCAGAACTGCAGCCGCGCCGAAGCGGATTTGGCGCTCTTGCGGATGAGGTCCATCGCGAATTCGCGCATGCCCTCGTCCTTGTCCTCCTCAAGCACCTCCAGCCCATTGACGATCGCGCCGACCGGGCTGATCACGTCATGGCAGACCCGCGAACACAGGAGCGCGGCGAGGTCGAGCGAATCAAGCGCAAATACGTTCATGGGTCTTTTTTCCGGATTTCATGGAGAATCGGCACAATTGGCCCCTAGTTTCTGGGCCGGAGAATAGACCGATTCCCCCCTCCCTTGAACCTAAATGTCGGCGATATGCCGCACGCAGCCCCAAGAAAACGTGAAAACGCCCTCATCAGCGCCCGCCGCGGCGACTATTTGCTTTCGCAGGCGCATGCGAGAACTTATGTAGGGAAAAGGGTTAGCGAGGGGTTAGCGGAATTGCGACGCATGGTGGAAGGCTCTGACGACGACGAGGCGATGGCGGAATTTTTCGCCTTGCTGGCGCTCGAAGCGGGTGAAGCCATCATGCGCGTCTTCGACCGCGACCCCCATGCGCGGTCCAAGAGCGACGCCAGCCCTGTCTGCGACGCCGACCTGTTCGGCGAAGAGGTCATTCTGAAAGGGCTGGCCCGGCAAGCCTCGAAACTGCCCATCGTCGCCGAGGAGCTTTGCAGCATGGGCGTGATCCCCGCGCTCGACGGCGGGGACTTCATCCTGGTGGACGCTCTGGACGGCACCAAGGAATTTTTGGCCCGGCGGGATGCGTTCACCGTCAACATCGCGCTGATCCGGGGTGGCGCGCCGGTCGCCGGCGTGGTCTACGCGCCGGCCCGCAAGACGCTTTTCCTTGGCGGACGCCGCGCCCGGTCAAGCCTGGCCGCACCGGGCGAAAGGCGCCTTCCTGCGCCGCAGGACTGGCGCGAATTGCACGCAAGGCCCATGCCGAAGCGGGACGCGGTCGCAGTATTGAGCCGCTCGCACCGCGACGCGGAGTCCCGCGACTTCCTTGCGGGCCTGCCGGTGGGCTCCGAGGTTTCCACGGGCTCATCCTTGAAGTTCTGCATGATCGCGGCCGGCGAAGCCGATATTTATCCGCGCTTCGGCCGCACCATGGAATGGGACATAGCCGCCGGAGACGCCGTGCTGCGGCGCGCCGGAGGCCTGGTCGCCGATATCCTGGGAAAGCCTGTGACCTATGGCAAGGCTTCGGACGAATTCGCCAACGAGCCGTTCTTCGCCTGGGGCGATCCGCACGCGGCCGAGGCTTACGCCAGAAAACGCGCTTCCGGCACAGGCGACGCTTGTTAATCAGGCGTTTACCCTAACGCGGAATACTCCCGCCCGGGGGATTCGGGAGCACAGACCAATGAACAGCGTTTCGCGTCGCAAACTCGGCCTTGGCCTTATCATGGGCCTGACCCTCGCCGCCGCGGCGCCGCTCGCCAAAGCGCAGGAGCGCGAGCGGCCGATTCCCTATTCCGACAATGATCTCGTCGAAAGCGGCCATCGCTTCTTCGGCGGCATTTCGCGCGGCATAGCCGAGGCGATCCAGTCGGCCACCAAGCGCTGGGGCCAGCCCAACGCCTATATTCTCGGGCAGGAAGCCGGCGGCGCCTTTGTCGGCGGGTTGCGCTACGGCGAAGGCAATATGTACACGCGCAACGCCGGCGACAAGAAAGTCTTCTGGCAGGGACCGTCGGTCGGCTTCGACGCCGGCGCGGACGGCGACCGCACCATGATGCTCGTCTACAATCTGACCTCGACGCGCGCGATCTACCAGAGATTCGGCGGGATCGACGGCTCCGCCTATTTGATCGGCGGTTTCGGCGTCACCGCCCTGGGCATCGACAATATGATGGTCGTTCCGATCCGCACCGGCGTCGGCGCGCGGCTTGGCGTCAACATCGGCTATTTGAAATTCACCCCCGGCGCCACCTGGAATCCATTCTGAGGTCGCATTCAAAAGAGTCCCTCGCATCAGCCAGCAGCCCGCAAGACGGGCGTCTAAAACGCCCTACCGGTCGCGTTCGCTCCTAGCCCACGCGCATAGAGGCGCGCGGGCGCCCGGCGCCCTACGCGGCAAGAATGGCGGAGCAAGTTGAGCATCGGCTTTGCATCGCCCCGGCAAAAATGGCAGTGTGCCTTGGTTCCGGGCAGGTTCGCCCGCTTCGCGTCGCGGGTTCAAAAGACTTGATCGAACAGATCGTTGATTTCACGCTCGGCTTTGTCATTTGCGGCCTCATTGGCATGGCCTTCCTGCCGCTGGTTTCGGCGCGCGCCAGGCGGCTGACGCTTGCCAAGATCGAAGCGCGCCTGCCCATGACCTTCGATGAGATCGAAGCCGAACGCGACCTGCTGCGCGCGCGATTCGCCGTGGAAAAGCGCACGCTCGAGCTTAAGGCCGAGGAAGCGCGCGGCGACCGCGCGGCCCAGGCGGCGGAGCTTGGACGCCGCGCCGTCAGCCTCACCCGCGCCAACGACCAGTTGCAGCAGACATCGGCGCTTCTCGACGAGCGCAACGCCCAACTCGCCAAATCGCTGGAATTCGGCGAGACGACCAAGGCCGAGCTCGCCACGACGAAAGAGTCGCTGGCGGCGCGCTCCGCCGAACTGATCGAAAAAAGCGGCGATTACGACAAGCTCGCCGCGGAGCACCAGAAACTCGGCCTTCACGCGCGCAAGCTGGAGACATCCCTCGCCGCCGCGACCGAAAACCTTAGGCAAACCGCTGAAAAACTGGCGACGACCGAGGATGCGCATCGCGAAGTCTTCGCCCATGCCGAGCATCTGGCCGAACAGGGCACGGGCCTTGCCGCCGCCTTGGCGGAGGAACAGAAGCGCAGCGCCGATTTCGAGGCGCGGCGCACCCGGCTGCTGGCCAAGATCGCGGCCGAGCGTCAGCGCGGCGAGGAGCTGGAAAACGCCAATCTCGGCCTGCGCCGCATCATGGCGCAGACGGGCTCCGCCACCGCCGCGCTGGAGCCGCCGGAAGGCGACAACGCCAATGGCGCGAGTTTCCCCTTTACGCCGGAACAGGAACTGCTCGACCTGCGCGAGGCCATCACCCGGATCGGCCGTCACGTCGCGCGCCTGGGCGCGACGGACGAATAGGCTTCCGCGCGCTTGGGCGCGACCGACGAATAGACTTCCGCGCGCTTGGGCGCGACCGACGAATAGACTTCCGCGCGCGGCGCAAGCGACGACAGGCTGTTGCCGGCGCGGTCGTCAATGCGCCGCCTCGGGCGGCGGCGGCGCAACCGGCCGCCGCATCATGAAAGCGATGACCGAGGTCGCAGCGAAAAGCAGCGCCATGCAAAGAAACACGTCGGCGAGCGCCATGACCGAGGCCTCGCGGCGGGCAAGGGCGGCAAGCTGGAGCGCGGCCATGCGCGCGGGGTCGGCGCCATTGGCGTAAAGCGCCGAAAGCCTGTCCAGAAGCTCCTCTGCCTGCACGTCGCCCCAGCGCAGCTTTTCGTGCAGCCGCGCCAGATGCAGGTCGAGCCTCTTGTCGAGCATCGTGTTGATTATGGCGAGGCCCACCGCGCCGCCGAGATTGCGGGTGACGTTGAACAGGCCGGAGGCGTTTTTCAGCCTTTCCGGCGGCAAGGTCCCGAGCGCCAGATTGTTGATCGGGATCATCATCAGCATCAGCGAAACGCCCCTGAACATCTGCGGCACGAGCAATTCGCCAAAGTCCCAGTCGCTGGTGATGAATGCCGGCATGAACGAGCCCCAGGCGAAGCCGAGAAACCCAAGCCCGATCATCCCCCGCGGATCGACCTTGGTCAGGAGACGGCCGACGATTGGCGCCGCGATGAACTGGCAAAGGCCGGTGGCGAACATCGTCTCGCCGATCTGCAGGGGCGACATGCCTCGGATGCGCGCGAGATAGACCGGGTAAAGATAGGTGAGGCCATAGAGGCCCGCGCCGAGCACGAAGGAGGCGAGCGATCCCGTCCAGAAATTGCGGTTGACAAAGGCCGAGAGGTCGACGATCGGGTTTTTCGCGGCGAAGGCCCGCCAGAAGAAGACGCCGGCGCCGGCGGCGGAGAGGCCGGCCGCCCAGACGATCGTCGCATCGTCGAACCAGTTTTTCGTCGGCCCCTCCTCCAAAAGGTATTCGAGCGCCCCGAGAAAGCACGCCATGGAAAAAAGTCCGGACCAGTCGAAATTCTTCAAAAGGCGGCGTTCCGGCCGGTCGAAGTCGACCAGCAGCCAGGTCGCGACGGTGACGAACAGCCCCGGGCCTATATTGATCAGGAACAGCCAGCGCCACGAAAAGAGATCGGTGAGATAGCCGCCGACCGTCGGTCCAATGGTCGGCGCGAGCGTGGCGACAAGCCCGATGATCGGCGCGACCACCGCCGTCTTGTTGCGCGGGAAGATCGAATAGGCCGAGGCGAAGACGGTGGGGATCATGCCGCCGCCGATAAAACCCTGCAGCGCCCGCCAGACGATCATCTGGTCGAGGCTGGTCGCGGTCGAGCAGGCCAGACTCATCAAGGTGAAGCCCGCCGCGGAAATCGTGAACATGACGCGGGTGGAGAAAGCGCGCGACAGGAAGCCCGACAGGGGAATCATCACCACTTCGGCGACGAGATAGCTTGTCTGCACCCAGGCGATTTCGTCGGCGCTGGCCGAGAGTCCGGCCTGGATCGCAGCGAGCGACGCCGAGACGATCTGGATGTCGAGGATCGCCATGAACATGCCGAAGACCATGCACAGGAAGGCGAACATCCGGCGGTGCGAATAATGCGGCTCGCTCATTCCCCGCCCCGCCTGGCTATTTTTCCGACTTGTTGTCTGATTTGGCCGCGTCGTCGGAGCGCGTGTCGACCTCGACCACCACCGACATGCCCGCGCGCAGCAATCCCTTGGCGGCCTCGGTCAGCCTTATCCGCACGGGGAAGCGCTGGATGATCTTGGTGAAATTGCCGGTGGCGTTTTCCGGCGGCAACAGTGAATAATTCGCGCCGGAAGCCGGGGCTATGCTCTGCACCTCGCCATTGAGGGACCTGCCGCCGAGGGCGTCGACGCGAATCCTCGCCCTCTGTCCCTCGGCGAGGCGGTCAAGCTGCGTTTCCTTGAAATTGGCCTCGACGTAAAGCCCGTCATCCGGGGCAAGCGCCATCAGCCGCGCGCCCGGCTGCGCGAACTGGCCCGGCTCGACCACGCGATTGCCGACGGCGCCGTCGAAAGGCGCCCTGATTTCGGCAAAGCCGAGATCGCGTTCGGCGCGCGCCATTGCCGTGGCCAGTTCCGCCCTCAGGCTCGTCGCCTCCCGCGTCTGCGATTGCAGCACGGCGAGATTGGCGCGGGCGCCGGCGAGCGCCGCCATGGCGCCCGCCATGGCGGCGCTGGCCTTGGCCTGATCGGCGACCGCCTGATCGACGCGCTGGCGCGTCGCGAAATCGGCGGCGGCCAGCGAGCGGACGCGCGTCAACTCGGACGCCGCGCGGGACTGCTCGGCGCTGGCGCCATCGAGTTGAGCCGAAGCCTGATCGACGAACGCGGCCTGCGCCTCAGTCTGCGCGGCGATGCGGGCGATCGTCGCGTCCTGGGTCGCGATTTTTCCGCGCGCCGCATCGACGGATAGCCGGTAGTCCCCTGCGTCGAGCCGCACCAGAATCTGCCCAGCATTGACATGCTGGTTGTCGATAACGCCGACATCCGCGACATAGCCCGAGATTTTCGGCGAGATGATCGCCAGATTGGCGCGCACATAGGCGTCGTCGGTTGAATAGACGAAACGGCCGACCAGCAGATATTCCGCCAGGCCACAACCGCCGGCAATGAGCGCAACCGCCGCGGCTCCCGCGAAAAGCCAGGACCTGCCGCCCCTGCCGCCCGGCGCATCCGGCTTCGCCTCGGCGGCGTCTTCGCGGTCGCGGACGATATGCGGCGTCTCGCGGCGACGCGCCGCGATCCGGGCCAGATTGCCCTCGCCTTCCAGACCGTCGTCTTCCTGGGACACGCGCGGCGCCTCCATATTGAAATTCCTTTGGCGCGGCTCGAAATCCTGCTGACAGCCAATATTTTTTTCAGTCATTAAAAATCTCGACGAACTGGACGGCGACGCCCGCGCGCGACGAACGAATAGGACCGGAGAGATGGAACGGACCACAGGAACACGGCCACGCGAAACGCTGGGTCAACGCGCCAAATAGGCGCGACAAGGATTCGTTCCTAACTTAAACAGGACTGAACCGTTCGGTCAATCCCTCTTGTGGAAAGCTGGCGGCAATCCCGTGAAGACAACCGGCGACAGGGGCAATTATTTTAAAAAATCTTGTCTTTCCTTAGAATCCCACTTTAGATCAAGTTAATGACAACAAATTGCCAGCTTTGATCAGGCTTCCCCGCGCCAGTGGGCAAGCGGATCGGAGCAAACGAAACTTGGTGCAAGTGACATGGTGACGGACAAGACCAAACGCGGATTGGGCGACGGCAAGACACGCCAGATCCTCGACGGCGCTCGCACCGTCTTCCTCGCCGACGGCTTCGACGGCGCCAGCATGAACGAGATCGCACGCGCCGCCGGCGTGTCGAAGGGCACGCTTTATGTCTATTTTCCGTCGAAGGTCGGCCTGTTCGAGGCGTTGATCCGCCACGACCGCAGCCTGCAAGCCGAACAATTGTTTCAGTTCGGCCAGGAGGACGACGAAGATATAGGCCAAGTGCTCACGCGGATCGGCGTTGGGCTGATGAGCGAAATGTGCAAACCGGACCATCTCGCGCATGTGCGCATGGTCATAGGCGCCGCCGCGAAATATCCGCAGATCGGCAAGGCTTTTTTCGAAGCCGGCCCGAAAGCCGGCGTCCAACATCTCGGCGACTACCTGAAAAAACAGGCTTCAGCCGGCCGCATCGCCGAGCCCATGGATGCAGAACTCGCCGCCGACCAGTTCATCCAGCTTTGCCAGTCGGACTATTACAAAGCGGCGCTGTTCTGCGTCGCCGAGCCGAACGACACAACCGCCTTCACCGAGGCGGTGGCGGCGGCGGTGACCACCTTCCTGCGCGCCTATCGGAGTGAACGCCTCACGCCGAGCGTCGCGCGGCCGGATGCGCCAATTCGTTGAAGAACAGCGCCTGGCTGACGATGGCCTTGACCGTTTCGGCGCGGAAGGGCTTGGAAATGAGAAAGGCCGGCTCCGGACGCTGGCCCGTCAGCAGGGTTTCCGGATAGGCGGTGATGAAGATCACCGGCACGCCGAAGGTTTCGAGGATATCGTTGACCGCGTCCAGGCCCGAACTGCCGTCGGCGAGCCTGATGTCGGCAAGAACGAGGCCGGGACGCTTGGCGCGGACCAGCGCCACCGCCTCGGACCGCGTCGCGGCCAGGCCGACCACCTCGTGGCCGAGGCTTTCCACCAGGTTTTCGAGGTCCATGGCGATCAGCGGCTCGTCTTCGATGATGGCGACTTTCGACGCCACTTGCGCGCCGATTTCACGTCCCGCGAGGTCGATCAAACGCTCGAACTCCTTCCCGTCGACGCCAAGGATGCGCGCCGCCCTGGCGGAGTCGAAACCTTCTACCGCCGTCAGGAGAAAGGCCTGGCGCGGCAGCGGCGTGATCGCCTCGATGCGCCGGTCGGGCAGGCTCGCCGGGGCCGACTGGCCCGCACTTTGCCCGTTGAGCGGCATGGCGTTCCACACCCGAGAGAACAGGCGATAAGTTTCCTCGCGCGGCTGGGCGCTGCGATCGAACAGGTTGGGATCGGCGAGCAGCGTTTCCAGCAGCGCCGCGACATAAGCGTCGCCACTCGCCTGAGAGCCGGTGAGCGCCCTGGCGTAACGACGCAGAAGCGGTATTTGCGGACCGATTAAACTTGATATGGACATGGGGCCTCGACCTTGCCGGGAGTCACAATCACGGACGTTGCAATATTCTAGCCCGAAAAAATCAGGCCAGACAGCTCGACGGGAACAATTCATTGTGACCGGCGTTGCCGTTTGGATCCGCACGCCGAAGTTGGGCGCGCCGCGTCGTCCTGTCTCAAGTCTCGCCGCACCTGCCGAGTTGCCCTCCGCGAATCTGTCGCATAACCTCGGCCGCACGAGCGCTTGAACGCCTCTTTCGGTTTCACCTCCGAAAGACCATGTAAAAAAAAGCCGGGGTTGCAGGGAATGAGCAACAAGGAAAAGGGCGGCTTTGATCAGAGCGGCCACGATAATCACGAACATGGCGAGGCGCGCCAGGAAAATCAGAGGACGCCCGTGGAACCGCGCCTCGAGCCGCTGCTCCAGGCGCATATCGGCAAGCAATTGCGGGACATGTTCGAAACGATCGCGCGCGAACCCGTTCCTGACAGATTCAAATCCCTGCTCGACCGCCTTGAGGCGGGAGAGGAAATCGCGGCCGCTTCCGTGCAGCAGGCCGACGACGAAGCCGAGGCCAAATGAACGACGCGATCAGGCTGCGACTTAAAGACCTGCTTCTGGCGGAAATCCCGTCATTGCGCGCCTTTGCGCTGTCGCTTTCGGGCAACAGCGACCGCGCCGACGATCTCGTCCAGGACACCTTGATGAAGGCCTGGGCCAATGCGGCCTCCTTCATGGAGGGGACGAACATACGCGCTTGGCTGTTCACCATCATGCGCAACACTTTCTTCAGCCAGTACCGCAAGTCGCGCCGCGAGGTCCAGGATGTCGACGGCGAAGCGGCGGCGCGGCTCGTCGCCATGCCCGACCAGCTCGCCCATCTCGATTTCGCGGATTTCAAAACCTATCTCGACCGCCTGCCGCCGGACCAGCGCGAAGCCCTGGTGCTGATTGGCGCCTCGGGCTTTTCCTATGAGGAAGCAGCGGAAATCTGCGGTTGCGCCGTCGGCACCATCAAGAGCCGGGTCAATCGCGCGCGTCGCCGGCTGATCGAATTGCTCGCCCTGACCTCGGCCGATGAATTCGGCTCCAGCCCGGCCCTTCCGGAAAACCCGGAACCCCTGCAGGGCGAATAGAATAGGTCGTTAAAAAGGGTTGCCGCAGCGGTTTTGCGGGAGAATAATAGCTCAAGGCCAAGCATGGCCGCCGGCCGCACCGGGAGCATCCAGATGCGTTTTTACCACAAAATCCATCGGGCGGGACGGGCCCTGCTTCTTGCCGGGACTTTTATCGCATCCTTTGCATCGGCCTCCTTTACATCCACTTGGGCCGCAGGAAAGCCCTATGCGAACGAAGAGCTCGAAAGCGCCGCCGTCCGGCTGGAACACAAGCTCGCCGACGACAGCGCGGACTTGCGCGCCCACACGCCGCTGCCCGAATTGCGCAAACAGGCGTCCCTTTCAAAAACCCTGCCTGTGCTCGAAGCCATCATCGCGTCGGCGCCGGGAAGCTCAGCGGACTGGCTGCTGCTCGCCCGCGCCGCCGAAATGGCGGCCATGCCGAATGGCGACAATTCCGAAACCTTGAAAAACGAGGCGCTGGCCTCCGCCTGGCGCGCCTATCGCCACGCGCAAACCAGGCCGGATCAGGCTGCGGCCCTGACCGTGATCGGCGAGGTCTACGCCAGTCGCGAAGCCTGGCGCGAGGCGCTCAACGCCTATCGCGCCAGCCTCGACGCCGAGGCCTCGCCCGCGCAGCAGAAAACCTATGACGAATTGCGCGAAAAATACGGGTTCCGCGTGCTCGACTACAAGATCGACAATGAATCGTCGAACCCCCGCGCCTGTTTCCAGTTTTCCGAAGACCTTGCCCATGACCGCACGGATTTCTCGCCCTTCGTCACGCTCGCCGGACAGAGCAACGCCGCCATTTCAAGCGAGGACCGGCAGGTCTGCGTCGAGGGTTTGAAACATGGCGAGCGCTATTCCATCGCCCTGCGCCAGGGGCTGCCGTCGAATGTCGGCGAGGCCCTGCTGAAAAATCTCGATTACGACATCTATGTGCGCGACCGCTCGCCGCAGGCGCGCTTCACCGGCCGCAATTATGTTCTCCCGCGCATTGGCCCGGAGGGCGCGCCGGTGGTCACCGTCAACACGTCGAAAGTGAAACTCGATATTTTTCGCGTCGGCGACCGCAACCTGCTGCCGACCATCCGTTCCGAAGACTTCCTCTCGCAACTGACCACGTCCCGCTTGCAGCAGTTTGGCGACAGCGATGGCGTGAAAATCTGGTCGGGAACCCTCGACGTCCAATCCGAACTCAACAAGGACGTGGTCACGGATTTCCCCGTCATGGAGGCGCTCGGCGAAAGACAACCGGGCGTTTACGTCATGAGCGCCCGCGCGGTCGACGACCTCGCCGCCGACGAGGACGGCTACGGGCTGCGCGCCACCCAATGGTTCGTGGTGTCCGATCTCGGCCTCACCGCCCTGTCCGGCGACGCCGGCGTAACCATTCTGGTGCGTTCGCTCGCCACCGCCGAACCGAAAGAAGGCGTGGAGATCCGGCTGATCGCCAGGAACAACGAATTGCTGGCGACGCAAAAGACCGACGCGAAGGGGGAAGTCCGCTTCGCCCCCGGTTTTTCGCGCGGCGCCGGGGGACAGGCGCCGGGCCTCGTCGTCGCGGGCGACGGCAAGTCCGATTACAATTTTCTTGACCTCCAGCAGACCGGCTTCGACCTCTCCGACCGCGGCGTGAAAGGACGCGACGCGCCCAAGGCGCTTGACGCCTTCGTCTATTCCGAGCGCGGCGTCTATCGCTCCGGCGAGACCGCGCATATCCAGGCGATTCTGCGCGACAATGCCGGCGTCGCCGCCAATGCGCCGCTGACCCTCGTCGTCAAGCGCCCCGACGGCGTCGAGCACAAGCGCGTCTCCCTGCCCGACCAGGGCCTCGGCGGCCGCGCCTTCGATCTCGTCCTTCCCGCCGACGCCAGTTCTGGAAACTGGACCGTGCAAGCCTTCGCCGATCCAAAAAGCCCCGGGATCGGCGAGGCGCATTTCCTCGTAGAGGATTACGTTCCCGAGCGCATGGACCTCGTGCTGACGCCTAGACACCCCGCGCTCAAACCGGGACAGACGGCGCAGGTCGAGGCGAAGGTCCGCTACCTCTATGGCGCTCCCGGCGCCGGCCTCACCCTGTCAGGCGATGTCGAAATCGAGGCCGCGAGCGATCATGGCCTGCCCGCGCTGAACGGCTTCGAAGCCGGCGTGGCCGACGAGGATTTCAACGCCGTCAAGAGCGATCTCGAGGACAGCCCGACGACCGATTCCACCGGCGCCGCGACGGTCCCTATTCCCATTCCTGCGGCCAAGGCGACACGCCCGCTGCAGGCCAGGATCGCGCTGCGCGCCGGCGAGGCGGGCGGCCGCGCCATTGAACGGGTCGTCACTTTGCCGCTGCTGCCGCCCGGCGGCCTGATCGGCGTGAAAAAGACTTTCGGCAATCTGAGCGAAGGCGCCCAGGCGACGTTCGATGTCATAGCCGTCGGCCCGGACGGATTGCGCACGGCGCGGAAGGACGTGCGCTGGTCGCTCTACCGCATCAGCAACGATTACCAATGGTACAAGCAGGACGGACGCTGGAATTTCGAACAGGTGAAATCCTCCGCGCGCGTCGCCGACGGTTTCCTCGATGTCACGACCAACGCCAATGCGAAGATCGCTTCGGTCATCAAGACAGGCCATTACCGGCTCGACCTGCGCGACGATGTCGCTGGCGACGCCCAGACTAGCGTCACCTTCGATGTCGGCTGGTCGGGCGAAGCGAAACAGGAGACGCCCGATCTCCTCGATGTCACCCTGGACAAGAAGGCCTATGCCTCGGGCGAGGCGATGAGGCTGAAAGTTTCCTCGCGCTCCGACGCCAAGGCGACAATCGCCATTGTCGGCGACGGCGTGAAGGCCACGCTCTCAGCCGATCTGAAGAAGGGCGACAATGAGATCGCCATTCCCGTTTCCGCCGACTGGGGCGGCGGCGCCTATGCGCTGGCGCTGGCGCATCGCCCGCTCGACAAGGCGGCCAGCCGCATGCCCGGCCGAGCGCTCGGCGTCGCCTGGTTCGCCATCGACCCCGACGCGCATCGTCTGGACGTCGCGCTCGACGCGCCGGCAAAAACCCGGCCGCGCGGAAAACTCGATGCGACGATCCGGCTCGCCGGCCTCGCGCCGGGTGAAGAAGCCTATGTCACGGTCTCGGCGGTCGATGTCGGCATCCTCAATCTCACCCGCTACCAGACGCCCGATCCGGGCGAGCATTTCTATGGCCAGCGGGCGCTGGCGACCGAAGTGCGCGACCTCTACGGCATGCTGATCGACGGCTTGCAGGGAGCGCGCGGAAAAATCCGCTCCGGCGGCGACGGCGAGGGTCCGGAAACCTCCGCCGAGAAGCCCAACCAGGAGCCATTGGCGCTGTTTTCGGGCGTCGTCCGCGTCGGGCCGGACGGCAAGGCGCAAGTCTCCTTCGACCTGCCCGCCTTCAACGGCACGGTGCGGCTGACCGCCGTCGCCTGGACGAAGTCGCGCGCCGGCGCGGGCTCGGCGGATGTGATCGTGCGCGACGCCGTCGTGGCGCAGGCGAGCCTGCCGCGCTTCCTGGCTCTCGGCGACCAGTCGCGGCTTAATCTCCGTCTCGACAATGTCGAGGGCGCCGCCGGCGACTACAAGGTCACGCTCGACCTCACTGGTCCCCTGACGGCTGACGGCCCGCAGAAAATCGTGAAACTCGCCGCAGGCGCAACTGGCGTCGTCAATATTCCGCTACATGCCACGGGAGTCGGGACCGCCACGGTCGATGTGAAGCTCACGGGACCGAAATTCGAGGCGACACAAAAGCTTGCGCTCACGGTCGAGGCCGGAACGAACCCGCTGGTCAAGCGCAGCGTGCATGAATTGCAGCCCGGGGAAAGCCTCGCGATCTCCAGCGACCTGCTCGCCGATTTCATCGCCAATACCGGCGTTGTCGCGGCCTCCGTGGCGCCGCTCGGCGGCGTGGATGTCGCCAGTCTGTTGACCGCGCTCGACAACTATCCCTTGTCCTGCTCGGAACAGACGGTCAGCCGCGCGATGCCCCTGCTTGCTTTGAGCCGGCTCGATCCCGCATGGCGCGCCGCGCTCGGCGGGGACGTCGACGCCCGCGTGAACTCCGCCATAGCAAAACTCCTGTCGCGGCAGGATTCGACCGGCGCCTTCGGCCTGTGGACTTCGGCAAGCGCCGACGATGTCTGGCTCGACGCCTTCGTGAGCGACTTCCTGACCCGCGCGCGCGAAAAGAAATACGCTGTGCCGCAGCGCGCCATGGACCAGGCGCTCGACCGGCTGCGCAATTTCGTCATCAACGCCTCCGAGGTGAATTCCGGCAACAGCGCCGGCCTCGCCTATGCCGCCTATGTGCTGGCGCGCAACGGCCGGCCGGTCATCGGCGACTTGCGCTATCTCGCGGACGCCAGGATCGACTCTTTCGACACGGGTTTTTCCCGCGCCCAGATCGCCGCGGCCCTGTCGCTGCTCGGCGATCGCGCCCGCGCCGAAAAAGCCTTCTCAGCGGCGACAGCGCTCTTGCAGAGAGACAAGAGGACCAATTTTTCGCGCGCCGATTACGGGTCGTTGCTGCGCGACAGCGCAGGACTGCTGACGCTTGCTTCGGAAAGCAACGCCGACGCTGGCGTGATCCTGAAGGCGGCGCAGATTGTCGAGACCGAGAACGCGGGAACGCCGAAGGCCTCGACGCAGGAGGAAAGCTGGATGGCGATGGCGGCGCAGGCCGTGGCCGGACAAGCGGACGCGCAGTCCCTGACCGTCGATGGAACCGCGCGCCAGGACGCCTGGTCCGGTCGCTATGACGCGGCGGCGCTCGCGTCAAAACCTGTCGTCATCGCCAATCATGGCGCGGCGCCCATTCGGGTCGCGATTACCGTCACCGGCCGGCCGTCACAGCCGGAGCCGGAGGAGCAGCACGGCTACAGGATCGAGCGCAGTTTCTTCACGCTGGAGGGCGAGCCGGTCGAGCCCAACGCGATCAAGCAGAACCAGCGACTCGTCGTGGCGCTGAAAGTCACCGAACTCGAAGCCGCCTATGCGAAGCTGGCGCTGGTCGATCGCCTGCCCGCCGGACTCGAGATTGAAAATCCCGATCTCTTCGACGGCGGCTCGGTCGACAGCCTCGACTGGGTGAAGGCATCGGTGACCCCAAGCCACACGGAATATAAAGACGATCAATTCGTCGCCTCCTTCGAGCGCAATGGCTCCGACAAGGCGGAATTCGCCGTCGCCTATGTCGTGCGCGCCGTCAGCCCCGGCAAATATGTGCTGCCGCCGGCCAGCATCGAGGACATGTACCGGCCCGAACGTTTCGGGCGCACCGGTTTCGGCTCCGTCGAGATTGCGGAGAGCGTCAAGAAGTGAACCCGCACCAGCGCCGCTGGCTATACGCCGTCGCCGTCACCGGCTTTCTCGGTCTCGCGGTTCCCGGCGCCTGGCTGAACATTTTTCGCGCACTCGGGCCATTGGACCTTTCGCGACTCGATCGCGCCTCGACCGTGGCGCTTGCCCGGGATGGCGAACTTCTGCGCGCTTTCGAGACGCCGGACGGGCGCTGGCGCCTGCCGGCGCAGAAAGCCGATGTCGATCCACGCTTTTTCGTATTGCTGAAAAGTTACGAGGACAAGACTTTCGACCGCCACGGCGGCGTCGATTATCTGGCCCTGTTGCGCGCCGCATGGCAATTCGCAAGAAACGGCCATGCCATCTCCGGCGGCTCGACGCTGACCATGCAGGCGGCGCGGCTGCTCGAGCCACGTTCGGAGCGGACCATGCTCGCCAAGGCGCGGCAGATCATCCGCGCCTATGAGCTGGAGCGGCGTTTTTCCAAGACTGAAATTCTTGAGATCTATCTGGCGCTCGCGCCCTATGGCGGCAATCTCGAAGGCTTGCGCGCCGCCAGCCTCGCCTATTTCGGCAAGGAGCCGAAGCGGCTCTCGCTGGCGGAAGCCGCGTTGCTCGTCGCCCTGCCGCAGGCGCCGGAAGGGCGGCGCCCCGATCATTCGCCGCAAGCGGCGCGGGCGGCGCGCGACCGCGTCATCAACCGCGCGCTCGGCGCGAAAATCATCGGCGAGCGCGAGGCGCGCAATGCCAAGGCGGAAAATACGCCTCTCTTCCGCAAGGAATTTCCGACTTTGGCGCCGCACGCCAGCGAGGCGACCCTCCGCACGCATCCCGAGCGGAAAATTCTGCGTCTGACCCTCGAGGCACGGCTGCAAAACAGCCTCGAAAGGCTTGCCCGTGAACGGATCGAAAGGCTCGGGTCGAAATTGACCATGGCGATTCTCGTCGTCGACAACGCCTCCGGCGAAATCCGCGCCCATGTCGGCAGCGCCGATTATTTTTCCAAGGAGCGCGCCGGCGCCATCGACATGACGCAGGCCTTGCGCTCACCGGGATCGACGTTGAAGCCTTTCATCTACGCCATGGCCTTCGGCGACGGCGTGGCGCATCCAGAAACCCTGCTCGACGATTCCCCTGCCCGCTACGGCGCCTGGCGCCCCGCCAATTTCGACGAGAAGTTCCACGGGACGGTCACCGCGCGGCAAGCACTCCAGCAATCGCTCAATCTTCCGGCGATGCAATTGCTCAACGAGGTCGGCCCCGCGCAATTTCTCGCGCGGTTGCGCAGCGCCGGCGTCAGCCTGGTCCTGCCGAAAAATTCCGATCTCGGCCTCGCCATCGGCCTTGGCGGCGCTGGCGCGCGGCTGATCGATCTCGCGCGTCTCTATTGCGGCTTTGCGCGCGACGGACTCGTTCCCGAACTGATCGAAAGCCTCGACGATCCACGCCCGCCGACCAGGAGCCGCCGCATCGCCGAACCGGTCGCCGCATGGTATATCGCCGACATCCTGCGCTTCGCGCCGCCGCCGGACTTTGCGCCCAGTGGCAAGCTCGCCTTCAAGACCGGCACGTCCTATGGCTATCGCGACGCGCTGGCGATCGGCTTCGACCGCGCGCATACCGTCGCCGTCTGGGTCGGACGCGCCGACAATGGCGCAGTGCCGGGCCTTGTCGGGCGGCAGGTCGCCGCGCCCATCCTGTTCGATGTTTTCGCGCGGATCGGCGGCCCCAACGAAATCATTGCGCGGCCGGCCAATGCGCTGGTGGCGACGACCGCGACCCTGCCGCCGCCGCTTCGCCATCTGCGGCGCGACGCGCCAAAAATCGTCGCTTCGACCTTCACCAATCCGCTCAAGATTTTCTACCCGCCCGACGGCGCCCGCATCGATCTCGGCCTCAACGGATCGCCGGGCGAGGCAAGGCCGGAACTGGCGCTGAAAGCGCAGGGCGGCGCGCCGCCGCTGACCTGGATGGTCAATGGCGCGCCGCTTCGCAATGAGGCGAATGCGCAGAACCAGCGCCATGAAGCGCGCTGGACGCCCGATGGCGCAGGCTTCGCCCGCGTCTCCGTCGTCGACGCCAATGGCGCCAGCGACAGCGTGCTGGTGCGGCTCGAATAAAGCATTTTCAAGCGTAGTGGACGCCGGTTCGCGTGAATGCGTTAAAAATGAAAACTAGAGCATCGGGCGTTCCTTTGGAATCGCCCGATGCTCTAGATTCCTTGATAACGCGGCGTTTTTTGCGAACCGAAGGTCCGCGCCAGCGAATAACCGGCGTCCACTTTTTCGCACGCCGCTCTTGCCCCGTCAGCCGCTCAGAAGCGCGCAGAGGCCCAACCCGTCGATGGCGTCCTCGGGCATGGCTTCTTCCCCGTCCTCGTCAACCGCATCCAATGCGCTGAGGATCGCGAGCACGTCCTCAAAGTGCGGAGACATCTGGTCCTCCGGCGCGTCCCCATCGGGGCGGTCGTCGGAAGCATTCCTTTGACTGTGCTTTTCCAACGCGGAACCGATGACGAGTGGCTCGTCTGGAGCCTCCTTCGCCTTGTCCCGACGGGCCCTTAACGAGAGCGCGTAGGGATCGAACGCATTAAACAGGGGCAAGAGCATGGCGCGGCTCCCCGATTGCGGCAAACACAATATAGCCGGCGCAACTTGCGCCAGCCTTGCGTCTATCATTCTGATTTTCCGCGGGGATCTATTGCCTAGCCGTGATAGCCGCTCGTTGGATAACTGCGGGTCGGATAGCTGTTGGTCGGATAATTGGTCGAAGGATAATAGGTGGGATTGTCGTATTGCGGCGGGTTGATCGTCGGCGGGGGCGGCGCTGAATAGGCGGGCGGCGAATAGACGGGCGCGTTATAGGCGGGCGCGGCGGGAGCCGGCGGATTGTAATATTGGGCGAGCCTGACCGGCGGCTTCCGGGTAGCCCCGGAAAAAGCCAGGCTCGATGCGACGGCAAGCAGAACCCAATGGCGCGAAATCATCACCTGTTTCCCCTGAATGGAGAGCGGAAGACACCCTAGATCGCCAAGCTGGCGCGAAGCCTTCCGCTTCGACGGCGAGGAAACCTGTCTCACGCCAGGTGGCGAAAGACGGACCACCGGCGCGATAGGTCAGATTTCGTGCGAAGGCTCCAACGTCCGCTCGGCCGGCGCAGGCGCCGCATTCGGCGCCCGCGCCGGACGCAGGTCGATTTCCGGGGCCATCGGGCCGCTGGTGCGTATGCCCCTAACCGCCAGCCACAGAGCCCTCAGGGGATTGCGAATGGTGGCGTCGGCCGCCGTCGCCTCATAGCCGCAATGGGCCATGCAATTGGCGCATTTCTCGTGCTTTCCCGTGCCGTAGCGATCCCAGTCGGTCGTCTCCATCAAGGCCTTGAAGGTCTCGACATGCCCCTCGTCAAGCAGGTAGCACGGCTTCTGCCAACCAAAGACATTGCGGGTCGGCATGCCCCAGGGCGTGCAGGAGAATTGCTGGTTGCCAGCGAGGAAATCCAGGAATAGGCCGGTGTGGATGAGCTTCCAGCGCTTGTCCTTGACCCTTTCCTGGCCGAGTTCGAAAACGCGGCGAAAGAATTGCTTGGTCCGGCGGCGCGACAGGAAATGCTCCTGGTCCGGCGCGCGCTCATAGGCGTAGCCGGGCGAAATGGACACGCCGACATCGAGTTCCCGCGCGAAGTCCAGGAAGGCGGCGACATCCTCCGGCGCGAAATCGTCGAAGACTGTGGTGTTCACATTGACGACAAAGCCGCGCGCCTTGGCCTTCTTGATTGCGGCGACGGCGATGTCGAACACGCCTGGCTGCGCCACCGCATGGTCGTGCCGGTCCTTCAACCCGTCCATGTGGATCGAGAAGCACAGATAGGGTGAGGGCTCGTAGAGATGCATCTTCTTTTCGAGCAGCAGCGCATTGGTGCAGAGATTGACGAATTTCTTTCGCGCGATCATCTCGCGGACAATCACGTCCATCTCCTTGTGGATCAGAGGCTCGCCGCCAAGGATCGCCACCATGGGCGCGCCGCATTCGTCGATCGCGTCGAGGCATTCCTTCGCCGACAGACGACGGTTCAGGATTTCCGCGTCATAATCGATCTTGCCGCAACCGGGACAGGCGAGATTGCAGCGAAACAGCGGCTCCAGCATCAGCACCAGCGGATAGCGCCGGCGCCCCGCGAAAAACTGCTTCAGCATATAGAGCGCGATCTTGCGCTCCCTGAAAAATGTATTGGCCATGCCACGCCCCCTTCCAAAATTCACGCGAGATCGTCGCGCTGTCTCAAGCCCTAAGTTCCGAAGGCAGGCGAAATTCGATGACTTCATCGCGTTCGCCGACTGTCGAAATCTCGACCGGGCCGAACTGGCCGAGCCAGTCGATCACGCCGAGCACCAGTTCCTCAGGGGCCGAAGCGCCGGCGGTGACGCCGATCTCGAACGCGCCCTCGATCCAGTCGCGTTGCAATTCGTCGGAATCGGCGATGAGATAGCTCGGCACGCCCATATCCTTGCCGATCTCGCAGAGCCGGTTGGAATTGGAGCTGTTCTTGGCCCCGACCACGAGCAGGAGATCGACGGTCTTGCACAATTCGCGCACTGCTTCCTGACGGTTCTGCGTGGCGTAGCAGATATCCCGCGTGTCGGGGCCGGTGAGGTCGCTGAACCGTCGATGAAGGGCCGCGATGATCGCCGCTGTGTCATCGACGCTCAGCGTGGTCTGGGTGATGTAGCTGACCGGAGCGTGATCGGCGATGTCGAGCTTCGCCACGTCCTGCTCGGTCTGGACGAGCTGGACGCGGCCGTCGATCTGGCCGAGCGTGCCCTCGACCTCGGGATGTCCGGCATGGCCGATCAGGATCAGCGTGCGGCCCTGGGCGACATAGCGCTTGCCCTGGACATGAACCTTGGTGACGAGCGGACAGGTGGCGTTGTGCACGATCAGCGGACGGGCCGACGCTTCCTGCTCGACGCTCTTCGCCACGCCATGCGCCGAAAAGATGGCGACGGCGCCGTCGGGAATATCGGCTATGTCTTCGACAAAGCGGGCGCCCTTGGCCTTGAGATCATCGACGACCCGCTTGTTGTGAACGATTTCGTGCCGCACATAGACCGGCGCGTCGTATTTTTCGAGCGCGCGCTCGACGATTTCAACCGCGCGCACCACGCCGGCGCAGAAGCCGCGCGGTTGCGCCAGCACGACGCGGCGCACCGCGCGCGGGGGAGCCATTTTTGAGCTCTTCGTTGCCGAGGCGACGGCCCGGCCGGCGCCCTTTTTACCAAGCGTGTCTTTGCCAAGCGCCTCGCGCGCCTTGTCGACGATGCCGTCGGCGTCGAGCTTGGCTTCGGCGTACATGGCCTGGATATCGCCGTGCTGCTGGAAGATGTCGGGCAGCGCCATCGAGCGAACCCTGGCGCCGTTATCGAGTTGGCCGCTGTCGGACAGCGCCTGCATCACCGCCGCGCCAAAGCCTCCGGAGGAGCCTTCCTCGACGGTGATCAGCACTTCATGCCGGGCGACGAGCTTGTGCACGAGTTCGACGTCGAGGGGCTTGGAGAAGCGCGCGTCGGCGACCGAGGTCGATATGCCAAGCGCCGCGAGGCGGTCCGCCGCGAGCATGCATTCGCCGAGCCGCGCCCCGAAGGACAGCAGCGCGACCCGCTCGCCGCGCCTGACGATGCGACCCTTGCCGATTTCGAGAGGCCGTCCCGCCTTGGGCAGCTTCACCCCGACGCCGTCGGCGCGCGGATAGCGCACGGCGCTCGGCCGGTCGTCGATGGCGGCGGCCGTCGCCACCATGTGGACGAGTTCCGCCTCGTCGGCGGCGGCCATCACCACCATATTTGGGATGCAATTGAGGAAGGCCACGTCGAAGGCGCCGGCATGGGTCGGGCCGTCGGCTCCGACCAGGCCGGCGCGATCGATCATGAAGCGAACCGGCAGCGATTGCAGCGCCACGTCATGCACGAGCTGGTCGTAGCCGCGCTGCAGGAAAGTCGAATAGATGGCGCAGAACGGCTTCAGGCCTTCCGTCGCCATCCCCGCCGCGAATGTGATCGCATGTTGCTCGGCGATCCCGACATCGAAAAAGCGCTCGGGATAGGATTTTGCGAAGAGATCGAGACCCGTGCCCGAAGGCATGGCCGCGGTGATGGCGACGATGCGATCGTCCTTGGCCGCCTCCTTCACCAGGCTTTCACCAAAAACCTTGGTGTAGGATGGCGCCTTGGCTGCGGGTTTCGACTGCACGCCAGTGGCCACGTCGAACTTGACGACGCCATGATATTTGTCCGCTGCCGCTTCGGCGGGCGGATAGCCCTTGCCCTTCTGCGTCACAACATGCAGCAGGACCGGTCCGCCCTCGAAATCGCGCGCTCTGGTCAGAGCGCCGACGAGCGTATCCATGTTGTGACCGTCGATCGGGCCGGCGTAACAAAAGCCCATTTCCTCGAACCACAAACCGTCGACCCCGACGGTTTTCTCGCGGAGCTTGCTGTCGAGCTGCATTTCGACCTGACGACGCGTGCGCAACCCACCCGCGGTCAGGCGCGAAAAATAATTGGTCATGCCTCCAAGCGCGGGAGCGATCGACATGTCATTGTGGTTGAGGATGACGATGAGCCGGCTGCCCGCCGCATTGTTGAGCGCCTCATAGGCCATGCCGGCGGAGATCGAGCCGTCGCCGATCACGGCTATGACGTGGTTGTCGCCGCCGAGGATGTCGCGCGCCCTGGCCATGCCGAGCGCGGCGGAAATCGAGGTCGCGGCATGCGCCGCTCCGAACGGATCATATTCGCTCTCGGAGCGCTTGGTGAAGCCCGAAAGGCCGCCGGGCCTGCGCAAGGTGTCGATGCGGTCGCGCCGCCCGGTCAGGATCTTGTGCGGATAGGCCTGGTGGCCGACGTCCCACAGCAGGCGGTCGCGCGGCGTGTCGAAGACGTGATGCAGGGCGACTGTCAGTTCGACGACGCCAAGCCCCGAGCCGAGATGGCCGCCGGTGAGCGAGACGGCGTCGATGGTCTCCCGCCGCAAGTCCTCGGCGATCCCGCGAAGAGCCGCCGGCCCGAGCCGGCGCAGGTCCGCGGTCTCGCGTATGGCGTCTAATCCCTGGCGGGAGGCGCGAATGCGGTCGCCCGCGGGCTCCAGCAGAGCCGCACTTGTTTCGGGCGTTATTTCCCACTCGTTGCGCATTTTTGCCCCCTCAACCGATAGAATTGGAAATTGCATTTCATCGTGACAGCGCGACTTCGACGCTCGCCACATCCGCGCCCTGCGGCCTCAGCAGGAAGGTCAGCCGCCGACCGGAAACACGCAGCAAGAAGGCCGCCGAGAAGCTGCCGCCTTCGACGCTGCCGCTGAATTGACCGCTGGAAACCTTGCCCGTGAAGTCGCCGGTCACGCCGCGCGTCGTCTCCTGCCAGTCTCCACGCACCGCTCCGCCCTCGGCGACCGCGCGGGTGCGAATGTCGAAGCGATAGCTGTCGCTGGCGCAGACCATGCTCTCTGACAGCGAGCGACCGCCACCGGTCACCTCGCCGCCCGCCCGGCAGGAAATCCGCTCCTTGTGGCCGTCCGTGCCGACCACGACGCCGCCCCCGCGGTAACTGCCGGCGAAGACGCCAAACGGCCCCGACTCCTGGGCCGATGCGGCCAGCGGCGCCGCGAGCGTCCCCAGGCACAAACTCGCGACCGCCAAGGACCGCGAAAAAACGCGGCGAGAGGAGAAAAGCCGTTGCAAGCTAGATGACAACATGATGCGCTCCTTCCGGAATTTCATGGGCGATATCCTTTCGCACCGGGTTGAAGATCGTGCGGGTCCCGGCCCCATCGGCCGGCGGCCCCTTGCGCCCGATGCGCAGCAGGAAGGCGATGGTCGGCCTGAGGATCGTCAGATCGGCGACCAGCGCGGCCAGCATGGCGAAGGCGCTGAGCCAGCCGAACAGCCGAAGCATCGGGAGATTGGAAAAGGCCAGCGCCTCGAGGCCGCAGGCGAGCACGAAGGCGGTGAGGATCAGCGCCGGTCCGATCAGCACGGTCGAGCGCGCCACGGCAATGGCGGGATCGGCGCCCGCATGATCCTCGCGCTGCATTCGGTTGAGGAAATGGATGGTGGCGCTCAGGCCCAGTCCGAAAGAGACGATCAGCGCGATGACGCTGGCGAATTGCAACCCGTCGCCAAGCAGGCGCAGCAACGACCCTGCCGCCAGGACCGGAAAGACGCCGGCCGGCAGGCAGGCGAGGCCGATGCGCGCGGAACGGAAGGCGAGGCCGATGAAGGCGGCGATGAAGGCGAATTCCACGGTCAGTCCATGGTTGAGCTTTTCAATCATTCCGGCGCTGTTGCGCGCGGCGATGACCGACAGGCCCGTCGTCTCGATCCGGTAATCGGGATAGCGGGCGCGCAATGAATCGAGGCGGGCGTTGAGCTGTTCGACGATCGGCAGGATATGGCCGGCGTCCCTGTCCGGCACGCGGCCGGAAATCAAAGCGGAGTCATGATGTTCGGACACGAAGCGGCGCACCAGAAAAGGCGGCAGGATATCGACATATTGCTTCAGGGTTGCGACATCGGGCTTGCCGAGCTTTTCTTCGAGCCAGCGGCGCAGCGTCTCGACCGACCAGACATTGGCGATCCCCTCCTGCTGCTCCATGTCGCGATGCGCCTCGGCCAGGACCGCCAGCGTACGCGGCTCGAACAGGCCGGCGCCCTTGGGAAAGCCGACGTAGAGATCGATGGGATTGGCGCCGTTCAGTTTCAAATCGAGCTGATGGCTGGCCTCAACCGCGTGCTGTTGGTCGGGCGTCTGGTCGGCGAGCCGGTAACGGGGCTGGAGGCCGGAATAGAAAAAGCCCAGGACGATCACCACGGCGAAGCCGATGGCGGCGTTGACGCCGGGCCGGCGCAGCATCCGCTCGGCGACCCAGTTGCAGAAGACGCGCAGGCCGCGCACGCCTGTGTCATTCCCCACCAGCGGCGCGCCCGGCGCTAGCTGCCGAGGCGCGATGAGCGAGCCGAGCAGCGGCACAAGGCCCAACACCGTGACCAGCGCGATCAGGATCGAGAGGAAGCCCGCCTCGCCAAAGGCGCGGATCAGGTCGGAGGTTGAAAAAAGCAGCCCCAGCAGGGACAATCCCGCGGCGGCATGGGTGAGCACGCAGGCGGGTCCGACGACATTGAGCGCGATGCGGAAAGCCGTGGCGCGATCGTCGCCCTGCATCATCCGGTCGCGCGCCGCGAAAGTGAGCTGCATGCTGTCCGAAAAACTGATCACCATGATCAGCGGCGTCATGACATTGAGGAACATGTTGAGTTTGAAGCCGAGCCATCCGAGCGCGCCGAGCGACAGGAGGATGGCGAGGAGCGGCGGCGCCGCCGCGACGATCATGAAGGAAACGCGGCGGAAGAACAGGATGGCTATGGCGCAGCCGGCCAGCAGCCCCAAAGCGTTGTAGACGATGCGGTCGCGCTCCAGGGCATGCCTGATTTCGAGCTGCATGACAGGCACGCCCGACAATTGCGCCCTGATGTCGGCGCCTTGCAGGTCGTCGTCCATCACGCGGCGAATGTCGCCGATGACCTTGTCGAGCGCGGCGCCGTTGACGGTCGAAGGCTCGAGCGACAGCACGACCAGCGCGAGATCGCCTTGATCGGAGAGAAGCTTGCCACGGATCAGCTCATTGCTCATCACCCTGGAAATCAGCGCCTTGTAGGCGGCGCCCTCGGGCAGCGGGTCCGGGAACAAGGGCGTTGGCAGGCCGCCCCCTTCCGCCGGCTGGCGCGCCGAGAACATCGAGATCACGCCGCGCGCGCCATCGACCAGTTGCAGGTCGGTGACGAGCGTCCGCAATTTTTCGACATTGCCGCGTTCGAGCAGCGCCTTGCCGTCCACAACCGCGAGAACGTCGTATTCGCTGGACGGAAAAGCGCGCGACACCTGCTCGAATTGCTGGAATTCCGGGGTGTCGGAGCGAAAAAGCTGGCTGAGGGAATCGTCGGTTGCGATCCTGCGCAGCCCGAACAGCGCGGTGATGACAAGGATCGCCAAAATCGCAAGCGACCAAGCCGGCGCGCGCAGAGGAACCAGACCGAAACGCTCCAGGCCCAGCGCAATCCGCGATCTCGATTCATCTCCCCCAGTCGTCGCATTCCCGCTATCGCGCGCAGCCCTGGCTTGAAAAGAATCACTCATACGAAAGGCGCCTCGCCAGCTGCAACTCGAGCCGTTCAAACTCTGCGGCCTATACCGCCGCGGGACGGGGTTCAGCCTGGAACCCCCGATAATTCCCGGCTGTCCATATCGTTCCGCCAAACACGAACGCGGCAGTAAGATTATCGTTCCGTCCGCAGGCGGGCGCGAGGCGGTCTGAGGCCGGTCAGGCCTCTGCCGCGGTTGCGAAACTGGCGGCGACCCGGCCCGGATTTTTACGAAAAAGCGCGCTTTTCCATCAATATTTCTGACGTGTTAAACGGGTTTTTACAACTTTAACGTGTACTTCAAATCACCGAAGCCGGGCGCCGGTCTTCAAAAGCTCTGCTGCAAGGCAAATTTCCAAGGCAATTTCAACGAAAGCGCGGATATAGGCCTCATGAGACATTCGACGTCCTTCCCCATCGCCAGCCAATCTTCGCAAGGCGGCGACGCGAACCTGGATGTGGAGACCCATGCTCCTGATTTTCATGCGCATCGGTGACTTGTCATGATTGATGGTGTGGAACGGCCCCGCTACCGACAGCATCTAAAGTGCTAAAACGTGGTCGTTGCTGGCAACGCCACAAGGTAGGGAGCCGTTCCGTGAAGCAGATTAGCACCATCGGCCTGGA